>Ga0308164_10000149_pt1 | contig 192340 bp, 149 predicted proteins | sample PhyTR2_FD_201031 | JGI IMG/M metagenome (GOLD analysis project Ga0308164, IMG submission 201031) | Phyllosphere microbial communities from UC Gill Tract Community Farm, Albany, California, United States - DLSLT.R2 | ecosystem: Host-associated > Plants > Phyllosphere > Unclassified | place... | reverse complement strand
AGCATTAAGTATTTTTTCATATTATCATTGATTGGTTGTATATAAAACGAAACATAGGTTTAAAACGCTACAAATCAATACAATTATATTACTACGGATTCCTTATATGTTAATCAGGATTCAATTCTGGTATTACTCAGGATTCAATTCAGCTGTTACTTCGGATTCAATACATGGTCTAAAAGCTTGATTGAATATCCACCTACCACACTCCTCGCCTGAAATCCTACCTGTTTTCCATCGGTGGTTTCATGCCAGTCGCCCAGTGGTACCCGCGTTGGGGTTTCAACGGAATATTTCTCAATCGGATCTATAAATCTTTCAAAATCCTTCTGATTATCTGTCAGGGTTGCGGTCCACATAATCCAGTCTGATTTGGTATAGGTCTTTCTGCTGTCAAGCGGTAAACCAAATTCATTCTGTTTGGTCAGGTAAAAGTCGATCTCCTTTTTATAAACCTCTTTAGGAAAGATGCCCAGTTTAAGCACTTTATCCCATACCAGGTTATATTTCTGGCTCCAGGTATTTTTGTTGTCAAACGTTAGCGCATAATGATCTCCGGCATCAGCCATCTGCATCCAGCGGCTGCCCATTTCTTTTGCTATTAGCGTATACTTCGCTGCAACATCATGATAGCCCAGCTTCTGCGCCATCATTCCGTAACCGCCAAGTGCAACGATCGCTTTCACAGATAAGTTTGTATTCCTCGCCAGGTGCCCTGCAAAATCATCGGTACACAACTGGTTGGCCGGATCAAAGCCCTCTTTACTCAGATAGTCAGCCCATACAGATAAAACCTGCCAGTGTTTTTTAGCGTAGTTCGCATTTCCTTCTGTCTTTGTAATGGCTGAGGTTAGTATAATCATATTTCCCGCCTCTTCTACTGGCATATCCTCACCATAAGTCTGTCCGTTGGCTAAAGGATACGTTCCCAGGTCATGTGCGGGAAATGGTTTTTTCCATTTGCCACTTTCACTGTAATAGAATATCCCGTTTAACATACCTTTCAGCAGGTCTGGATTGTACACCAAAAATAGCGGAGCCGACGGATAAGTTACATCTACCGTATTAATCGACCCGTTACTGAAGTTTTCTTTGGAAAGGAATAATAACTCGCCTTGCGGACTTTCCACTAATTTATGTGCAGAGATAGCCTGCCTGTAAGCCAGGTCTGATAGTTTTGCATAATTAATGCCACCTGCCTTCATATTATCTGTGTAGAACCTTGTATTAAAGTCCTCACATTTTTTCATAATACCAGCATACTCTTTGTCAGCAGCAATCAGTTGCTTCTCTATAGTTTGGTTACCCAGTTTATTCCACCAGGGTCTCAGGTTTTTACCAAAATACTGTACCGAATACTGATCATCATATCCAATCATGATCTTCTTGGTTATAGCCGATTCGCCGGTCACGCCAAAGGGAAGTACATTTGATAATACCAGCTTTTTGCCCGACCCGGTTTTAGCCGTACCAAAATTGCCGCTGATAAATGTGCTTACCGCATTCTCCTGCGTACTGATATACTGCCGGATGCCAGACTTACTGTTTCCAGCTACATATACATACCCCCAGTCTATCCTAACGTCATCACCCTTTCTTTTCAAAACAGCCTGTTCTTTAGTCCCCGCCTTTAAAACTGATAGCTGGGAAGAAACATATTGTTTAGCCGTAACTTCCTGGAATGAACTGTTTACGGACAGGTCTGAACTTGCGCCGAAATAGACTTCAGTATTGTGCTTTTTATGGTCATTAGCTTTGGCAGTAAATGTAACATAGGAAACCGGGCGCGACAACAGATTCAAGTTATCCATTAAAAGCGGCGAGGTAAATACCACATCCAGATTTACCTTTCCACATTGAAATTTATAACTCGTTTGTGTAGCGTTTACTGCAACATCCAGCTGTTTTGCAATTGACACTTTCTGGTTCTCGGGCAATGGCTTTTCATAAACAAGACCGGCATCAATAAACTGGCCGCCGGTATTATTGCGGACATGGATAGCCAGAATATTTTTACCTTTTTTAAGGTTCCTGCTGTTTACAGGCAGGTACAGGAACTTGCCTACAAAGCATGCACAGCTGTAGATATTCTCACCATTCAGATAAACTTCTACATCATCGTCATGCATAATTTTCAACATCAGATCTTTGTAGTCATTGTTATCTATGTTGAATGTACGGCGCAGCCACAGGTCTTTTGTTTTCCATTGTGTTTTTGCCTGTCCGTCTCCAAATGGTGCAAAGCCCGTTTTCCAGTTCTGATCAGTAAATTCTTCCTGCTCCCATCCTTTCTCGGGTGCAGATTCTGTATATCTGGCGCTATAGCTTTTCTCATCTGTAGCTGGCAGAACCGTCCCAAATGATTTTTCTTCGTTCCCTAAAAACCGGAATACTTTACCATCTACCTTAACCAGTCCTGTTAATGACTGGTTGGCACCTGTCCAGTGCCTCGTTGCTGAAGCATTCAGCTCATCGCTGAAAGACCAGACGCTGAAATATGGATCATGAGTAATTAATGGATAAGCTGGTGCCTTGCGGTCTTGCGCAGTGGCAGCAAATACCTGTAAGGCTAAAAATAATAGTGGTAATAATTTTTTCATGTGTTCTCGTTTATTGCTAAAAAAGGCCTGATCTATTAAAGATCAGACCTGTAATAATTATGGGAGCGGCTTGTACAATTTTTCGTGAGCAGCTTTTAACTGCTCAACAGGCACTTTGATTACCTTTCGGTCATACGTTATAAAACCGTTAACCTCACCTTCCACATCTGTGGTCTGGGTATATACTGCGGCCGATAAACCCTGGGGGATCAATTCAGCCAGGCGGCTGGTAAAAGTGTCGTATTTTTTAAAGAGTTCTTCCCCACTTTTAAAGTTCTGATAGCCCCAGTTGTCTTTTTCCTGCCAGATATGCCCTGTTAGGGGTAAACCCAGCCCGCCAAACTCTCCAAGCACCAACACCTGTTTGCTGCCAAAAACATCTGGCCGCGGCATTGCCGGATGAGGATAATTATGGAGGTCGATAATATCTCCCGTAGGATAAAAGTTACCACCGCTCGCGCTATTCACCAGTCGCGAATGATCTTTTTTAATGGTCCATTCTGTTATTTCTTCAGTTTTAAACTGTCCCCATGCCTCATTAAAAGGCACCCAGACAACTATCGATGGAAAGTTATACAAGGTATTGATAATAGCATCCCATTCCTTGCGGTAATACGCCTCAGATTCCGGCGTCCGTTTTTTATCAGTTGCATGGTCTAAAATACCAGGTCGGTTTTCCCATCCATTGCCAAGATCGCCGCTAGGCATATCCTGCCATAAAATAATCCCATTTTTATCACAATAGTTATAATACCTGGCCGGTTCTACTTTTATATGCTTACGGATCATATTAAAACCCATCTCTTTCAGCTTATTAATATCATATACCATAGCTTCTTCTGTTGGCGCCGTATATAAACCATCAGGCCACCAGCCCTGGTCTAAAGGACCATACTGAAAGATAAACTGGTTATTGATCAGCATCCGCTGGATGCCGTTTTTATCTGGCCCCATGCTTACTTTGCGCATGGCAAAATAGCTTTTTACCTGGTCAATGGCTTTGCCATTTCTCAGTAATGTAACCTTCAGATCGTACAGGAATGGTGTTGAGGGCGACCATAACCTGGCATGGTCCAGTGCAATTACTGCTGCAGCCGCGGGCTCTGCCTGCTGTGAGGCGATAACAGTTTTGCCGTCAAGCACTTCAATCTTCAGCTGGTCGCCAGCTTTAGCCTGATCAATGGTAGTCTGTACCGTAATTGTTCCTGCGTCAATATCAGGAGTATGGCGGGTGGCAGCAATAAAGGTTTTCGGGACAGCCTCTAACCAGACTGTTTGCCAGATGCCGGTAACAGGTGTATACCAGATTCCTTCAGGTTTTTTAACCTGCTTTCCCCTGGGCTGCGGTCCGTCATCTGTTGGGTCCCATACCCGGATTTTAATCTCCTGCTGTCCACCTTTTTTTAACAGCGGGGTAATGTTAAAAGTAAAAGGGTCAAAACCACCTTCGTGTTTGCCGGCGCTTTTACCATTTACAAATACTTCCGTCTGCCAATCCACCGCTCCGAAGTGCAGCAGCACTTCATTTTTTTGCATGGCCGCAGGTATGCTGATCATATTGCGGTACCATAATGTACTGTCTTTACCTACTGTTCTTCCTACGCCAGATAAGGCAGATTCAACAGCAAAGGGAACAAGGATGTTCCCTTCATATTTTGCTGGTTCTGATTGCGTTTTTGGAATAATTGCGTAGCTCCATAAACCATTAAGGTTTTTCCAGTTATCATTTCTTACCAACTGGGGTCTCGGATATTCCGGCAATGGTGCTTTAGGGTTTACTTTTTCTGCCCATGGGGTCACGATCCTGTTTTTGCTTAGCTGCCATTGCGGCTGTTGCGCACTGGCGAGGTAACAACTAAACAGGAACGGCAAAATTAAGCTGAGTTTCTTGGTCATGGATACTAATGTTATGTTTAAATTACAGCTGTATTTTCTTAAGTGGCGAGAATACCATATCTTCTATTCCGGCTATCCTTACCCCTATTCTTGCGAAAACATAATTCTGCGTAGGTGTAATAGATGGAATAGTTACGTTCAGCGTCATATTTGCAGGATCGGTAATTGCAGATCCTGAAACAGATGCATTGGCAATATTATCTCCCCCAGATACAAACTGTGTTTTATTGATATATAAAACAACCTGGTCTATATTCCTTGCATTGGCATCGGTTACAATCTTATCTACCCTGAAAGTAGCCACAAGATTATTGCCTGTTGCGGTATATGTAGCATTTCTAACCAGGTAATAAGGTACTACCTGCAGGTCCAGCGTCTGGTTTCCGCTAACAGATACTGCCAGGGTATCCCGTCCGCCTGCGGCATTCTGGCGCCAGCGGAATGGTCCTTGCGCTGCCGGAATGATCAGTTTATACTGACCATCAAACAGCAGGGAAGAGTAACTGCCATCCTGTGCAAAGGTAGAGCCCATTGCCCCTACCTTGCCAAATCCAGGCTGATACAATTCATAGCTTACCTGATTGTGCTCAAAACCTATTTCTTCATTATTATATAACAGGCGGCCTTTCAGCGTTGAAGATGGCGCCTCATAATTGTCTTTTTTACATGACGCTGCTCCCAGAACAAACGCCATTAAAAGGATATATTGATATTTAAAGTTCATGATCTTTAATTTAAAAAAATATTATTGGTTCGGCTGTTTAACAATTTTTGGATTGGCAGAAGTTACGTTATCCCCGATCTGAGAATAGTAATTACCAAACTGGAACCTGCTGGATCCTGTTACAGCCGATGGCTTAACTTCTTTAAATAACCATTTACCATTGTTAACATTACCTGGGTTATAGTATTTGTATGGCCATAATCCAAAAGGCTGCGTATTTCTTTTGGTAGCGCTGCCTATATCGCTGGTAAGATCATTCACTGTCATTTGGGCCCCGTCCCATACAATATGGGCTAAACGCCATCTCTTCATATCAAACAAAGTATGTCCTTCAAAAGCAAGCTCAACACGGCGCTCATGTACTATCTGATCAAAGGTAACACCTGCCAATGGTATGGTAAGACCTGCCCTGGCACGCACCTGGTTAATAAATGCATCGGCCGCTCCACCCTGTCCCAGTTCAAATGCAGCTTCGGCCGCATTCAGCAATACTTCAGCATACCGGTATCTGATAAAGGCGACGTCACTTTGTCTTCCTCTTCTACCCGATCCAATTTGCGGATCAAGGTATTTACGAATATAAAAACCACTTTGGGTACGGAACTCCTGTCCGTTAACCGGACCATCTTTACCCACTACCTGCACAGCAACATCAGTACCTGGCAGTTTCTGTAAAATACTTGCATCACTGCTGGTCAGAATACTTCCGTCAGCCAGCTGATAACCTGCCCAGATATCTACACGCTTTCCTTTAAACAGAGCGTTCGGTAATAAAACTGTACCTGCTAAACGTGCATCTCTTCCCGCAAATATATCCTGCTGATCGGTATAAAAGATAGGGTTGCCACTTGCATCACGGGTAGCTATAGGTGCGTATGAATTATCCAGTTTCTGGAAAGACTCTACAAGGTTAAGTGATGGGTTTAAACGCCCCGCATCCAGACCTTCATCTGAAATTGAGAATGGCTGGTTGTTGGTGGTAAAACCATGTACCCTGCCGCTGTTAACTTTGAAATCTTCAATAAATATAGATTCCTGGTTCACACTGCTTTTATCAAGAAAGATAGCCGCAAAGTTGTCCGCAAGGTCTGGCAGCACTTTATAAAGCTGATAAGAACCTGCACTGCCGCCTATAATTTCATTTGCAGCTGCAAGGGCTTTGGTATAGTATGCCGGAGCTAAAGAAGCAGCAATACCTACTTCACCACCCGGAAGGGAAACCTGAGGGGTACTGGCACCACGTTTGGCAATTGATCCGGCATACAATGCTGCGCGGCATTCCATTGCCAGCGCGGCGGCTTTTGTAGCCCGGGCTTTCTGGTTAGCATCAGTAGGCAATAAAGTTTTGATGGCTTCACACTCGCTGATCACAAAGTCATATACTTCAGATTCTTTAGCGCGTGGTTTTTGCAGCGCTCCTACATTTCCATCATAATTATATTGTAAGGATGACGTAATTATTGGAACACCACCCATTCGTTTAACCAGCTCAAAATAATAAGCTGCCCTTAAAAACCTTGCCTCAGCGATAAAACGTGTTTTATCCCCATCCGACAATTTTGTAGCTGCAGTAGCACGTTCAATAAAAAGATTCATATCACGTACGTAGCCGTAATCCCATGTTCCCCATTCACCATAGCCCCAGCCATTTCGCTGCACCAGGAAATAACTGCCGTTCTCTGAGGGAAAGGATTCATTGAAATCAGCAAAAGACCGCCATCCGTCATCCAGACCTGAAAAATCAAGTTCACGGTTATACAGATCACCGATTACCGATAGCACTAAGGCCGGATCTGAAAAAGCTATCTCTTCAGGAATAATTTGTTTTGGCGGAACATCCAGAAATTCGGAGTCTTTTTTACACGCTCCTGAAAAGATCAGGACGGCAAATGATAAATATATATATATCTTCTTCATAAGAATAAATTTGATTGAAGGAACTAGAAGGTTAGGTTTAGTCCCAGGTTGATTACTTTATTTTGAGGGAACTGTAAGCCATTATCATCGGCAACTTCGGGGTCAAGGTTATATTTTTTCATATTATCAATAGAGAAAAGATTGTACCCGTTCACATAAAATCTCGCCCTTTTAATTTTGATCCTGCTTACAAGGCTGGCTGGTAATGTATAACCCACCTCAATGGTTCTTGCTCTCAAATATTTAACACTATGCAGCCAGAATGTTGAGTTCGAAGAATAGTCGCTATGACTGGTACCTACATTATATCTGTTTGCAGGGTAATTTCCCGGAATCCACTCAGAGTTAGGATTATATGGATCAGCACGATGCCATCTGTCTTCAAAAATAGTGTTCAGGTTACCATTGTTCTGGAAAGCCCATCTTGTTTCATAGTTCTGGAACCAGGTATAACCTGCACCACCAGAAAAATCAGCATGAAAATCAAAAGCCTTATAAGAAGCACCCAGGGTTAAACCAAAGTTGATATTTGGCTGTCTTCCATATCCAAAACCAATAGGTCTCTCATCATAACCGTCAATTTTTCCATCACCATTCTGATCCTTGTAGATCAGGTCGCCAGGAATCAATGTACGGTTACCTTTGCCGTCAATGTTTACAGCGTAATTATTGATCTGTTCCTGAGAGGTAAACTGTCCGTCAACTTCATAACCCCAGTCAATACTGGTGAAACGGTTCACAGAAGAGTTGCGGTACTGGTCCCATGAGTTAAAAAACAGCGGGTTGTATACATCCAGATTTTTAGAACGGGTATAGGCAATATTACCACCAATATTAAAACTCACGTTGCCGATTTTACTGCTATACATCAGTGACAGTTCCTGTCCATACTGGGCATCACTGTTTACATTTTCCTGTGGCAGGTTATAACCTAATTCTGCCGGAACAATTACATCACTCCTTAATCCCAGTAATCCTGTACGTTTTCTGTAAAAATAATCAACCGTACCAGTCAGTTTACTGTCTAATAATGCAAAGTCTGCCCCAACATCAAAAGTGCGGCTCTTTAACCATGAAATGCGGGTAACAGGAATGCCTTTATCTCTTGAAACCACTACTGCATTACCGTCTAATATTGCTGTTCCCTGATTATAGTTATAACCTGGCAGATATGCGTATGGCGCAACAATTGGCTGGCCTGGATCATTCGGATTACGGTCATCTCCCAGTATACCATAAGAAGCCCTGAATTTCAGATCACTAAGAATTTTTTTGTCTCCCAACAGGTTCTTCATAAAACCTTCTTCAGTAATTCTCCATCCTGCAGAAACACCAGGAAAATAACCTACCCGCTGGTCTGGCGCAAAAAGATAAGATGCATCCCGTCTGGCAGAAGCCTCCAGGTAATATCTGCTGCCATAACTGTAGTTAATCCTTCCTATGTATCCAATTCTGGTCTCCGTATCATCACTGTCATCATACCTGTCAGCAGTGGGAAAATAGATAAGCGGTAAATTATTTGATATTGGTGAAGAGTGGATATAATTTCTTACATGCTGCAGTTTGATACGTTCAGCCACAAGGGTTGCAGCAATAGTATGCAGGCCAAAAGTGTTGGCATAATTCAGTTGAGCCTGGGCAGTGGTAGCAAATTCTTTACGCTGTTCTCTTTCCCTGTATGGGTTGTTACTCCCTCCGGTAATATCATAAGCACCAGTTGCAGGGCGATAAGTATAAGTATTATAGGTATACTCATGATTATTTAATACATAATCTGCCAGGTAATATGAATAAACTCCTTTTGCAGTTAATCCTTTTACACCTGGAATCTGATATTCAGCATTAAAATTAGTCTGCAGTACCCTCCAGTCATTACGGTAAGTACCTGATAATTTTTTATTTAAAAAAGCGTAGTTAGATTCTGTATGGCCAATATCATTCAGATAATCTGGGTTATCATTAGCATATGGCCTTTCCAAAGGCGTGTTTCTCAACACTGCAAATCTGGCCAGAAAATAATCATCATAGCCCGGTACACCAGGATTTTCCCTGCTTTCTATACGTCCGTTAATGTTTACACCCACTTTTAACCCATTGGCAACAGTTGCGCTTACATTAGACTGGATATTTGTACGTCTGAAGTCATACTCCTTACCCAGAACCGAATTCTGGTATAGGTTTGTAGCAGATACATAGTAGCTCATTTTATCGGTACCACCTGTAAAGTTTACGTTCACAGAATTCTGTGGTGCATTGTTATTGCTTTTCAATACATAGTCGCGCCAGTCAAAGCTTCTGTAAGCAGGATCGGTACCCAATCTGTATTTTTCCAGCTCTGCAGGTGTAATATTGGTACTGCCATTAGTATTCAATTCCGCATCTGCACGGTAGCGCATATAATCATATGAATTACGTACCACGTCAGGAAAGCGAGTCCAGTTCTGCGCGCCCAGATAAGCATCAACATTGATCTTGCTATCACCTGCCGAACCTTTTTTAGTAGTTACTACTACTACCCCATTTGCAGCTCGCACACCATAAATAGCAGCAGAAGCATCTTTAAGCACCGAAATGCTCTCAATATCATTCGGGGCAATATTATTAAACTGGCCTTCATCCTGCTGGATACCATCAATAACGTATAAAGGTCTGCCCATATTCCTGATCTGGATGGAAGCACTTGATCCTGGTCTACCATCAGTCATCCTGAAGGTAACACCTGGTAATTTTCCTGCCAGTGCAGTACTTACAGTTGCACCACCATGAACACGTTCAATGTCTTTACTGGTAACAGAGGCAATAGCACCGGTAATAGATTCCCGTTTTTGAGAACCAAAACCTGTAACTACTACTTCCTGTAAGTTTTGATTGTCTTCCTTTAACTGAACAGTAACGGAAGTCTGACCATTCACTGCCAGTTCCTGGCCGCTGTAGCCTACATAGGCAAATACCAGCGTTACATTTGCATCAGATACTGTAAGTTTAAATTTACCACTGGCATCTGTAGTGGTACCAATTTTTGTGTTCTTCACGGTAACACTTACACCAATCAGGGTTGTACCTGTCCCATCAGTCACCGTTCCGGAGATTGTGCGGGTTTGTGCAAAGCTGTTAAATGAAAAAAGAAGGAGGCTGAGTGCGCATAGCAGAACTTTAAACGGATCCCATTTAAGCCCTACGCCTCTACCATAAGCGTGTAAACGTCTTTTCATAAAAAATTTATATTTGGTAATGTTTAGGTAAATGAAGCAGGTTATAAGCGGCCTGCTTTATTAAATCAAATATGGATGTTTTTTATACTGAGCAATTATTGTATTTGTATCAATCTTTCCTCAATTTGTATCAACTTATCTTTTGATAGTAATCCCTGCGATATTTGGACAAAAATTTACCCTGCCACACCAGCTGAGGCTGCAGATTTATTATTTTATTGAAATCAGATTAATTCTTTGATATATTTGATAATCCTAACCAAATTGAAAAAATTAATTCTCCTTCTGTATTTGCTGATCTCAGCAGTATGCCTGTATGCCCAACCCTATTACTTTAAGCATTATCAGGTTGAAAACGGACTGTCTAATAATACTGTATTTTGCAGTGTACAAGACAATAAGGGATTTATGTGGTTTGGCACCAAGGATGGTCTGAACCGTTTTGACGGCTATACCTTTAAAACTTACCGCCACGATCCTGCCGCCCGCAAAAGTATTGGAAACGATCTGATCTACACGCTGCACAGCGACCATAATGCCCAGCTCTGGATAGGTACTAATAAGGGTATATATCAATACCACCCTGTTAATGATAGTTTCTCTGTATTAAATAATACTGCCAGTATGAGTATCCATCAGCTGGAAACTGATCAGCAGGGAAATCTGTGGTTTATAGCTGATTCGCGACTATACCGATATAACCTGAAAAATAAATCATTATACGCATTTAAGGACAAGGCTCCCTTTGATGCCAATACCATATACATGGCGGCCGACCATAGTATATGGATCTGTACTACAAAAGGTACCATTGAACATTATGATCCAGGCAGCGGCACTTTTAAATCACATTACGTACTGAACAGAAAGGAAGGAGGTTACCTTGGTGTGATAGCTGGCATCAGGGAAACAGCAGATGGTAAAATGGTTATCGGTACTAATACTCAGGGCTTAAAATTATATGATCCCACAACCGGCAGTCTGAAAGACCTGATCACCCTTAATAAAGATAAGACACATATCTTTGTGCGCAACCTGATCAAACAAAGTGCGGATAAGTTCTGGGCAGGTACCGAATCGGGAATTTATAGCTATGATTATAAAACCGGGATCATCACACATCTTTACAAGCAATCTGATAACTGGTATACCCTTTCTGATAATGCCATTTACTCCCTGTGCCGCGACCGCGAAGGCGGTATCTGGGCCTGCACCTATTTTGGTGGGGTGAATTATTATTCCGGACAGCACTCCATTTTCAGTAAATATTTCCCCATGCAGTCTGCCAATTCCATCAGCGGAAGCGCAGTACGCGAAATAAAAAAAGACCTGAAAGGTAACCTTTGGATAGGCACAGAAGATGCGGGCCTGAATAAGTTTGATCCCGCTACCGGGCGCTTCAGCAGTTTTTTACCAGACGGAAGTAAAAGCAGTATTGCCTATTCTAATATCCATGGCCTGCTGGTAGAAGCTAACCGGTTATGGGTATCTACCTTTGAACATGGTATAGATCTGATAGATATTGCCAGCGGCAAGGTGGTTAAACATTATGCAGATGATTCAAAAAGCGGCCTGCGCTCCAATTTTACCATCACATTTTACAAGTCTGCCTCAGGCCAACTGATTGTAGCTACCACTTATGGCCTGTATACCTACAATAACAAGACAGATCATTTTGATGCTGTTCCGGGCCTGCCCTTCACATTTTATAATACACTGACCGAAGATCACGAAGGGAATATCTGGGCCGGAACTTTTAACGAAGGCATCTATCTCTATCATCCCGGGAAACCCGGATATAAACATCTGCAATATAACAGCAGTGCTGTAAATAGCCTGGCCAATAATACGGTAAACGGGATTTTTGAAGACAGCCGTAAAGATATCTGGGTAACTACCGACGGCGGGGGCCTTTGCCTGTATAACCGCAGCAATAGCACATTTAGAAGATATACCACAAAAGACGGACTGCCGAGCAACTTTGTATTCCGTATTGAAGAGGATGACGATAAAATGCTTTGGATCAGCAGTACCCGTGGTCTCGTCCATTTTAATCCGCTTACCGGTGGCTCAAAAACCTATACCCGTGCAGATGGCTTACTAACAGACCAGTTTAATTACAGCTCCTCTTTTAAGGATAGCAACGGCAGAATGTACTTTGGAAGTGTTAAAGGCATGATCAGCTTTGAACCGCATCAGTTCCGTACCAAATCTTATATAGCGCCTGTATTTCTTACCAACTTTCATATAGATAATGAAGAGGGTGATGAAAGGCAGGATGAGTTTCCGAACGACAGGTCTGTAGTTTACACCGACACCATTATCCTTAACAGTAACCAGTCTTCATTCAGTATCAACTTTGCGGCCCTGAGTTATTTCTCTCCCGAAATGACAAAATATGCCTACAAAATGAGCGGCCTATATAAAGGATGGGAGTATCTGAAAACCAACAGAAAAGTATATTTCACCAAGCTTGCTCCCGGAAACTATGTGTTTGAGGCAAAGGCGATGATTAACGGCAGTAACGACTGGAGCCGGCAGAACGTTAAAATACTGATCCGGATTTATCCACCTTTTTATCTGAGCACAGCAGCCATCATAGCATATTTATTGCTATTTCTTCTGGCGTGTGCCTACCTCATAAAACGGTATAAAAACCGGCTTGCGCGTAAAGAGAAACGCCGCATGGAAGTTTTTGAACATGAAAAAGAGAAAGAGGTTTACCAGGCCAAGATCGAATTCTTTACCCATGTATCACATGAAATCCGTACCCCACTTACCCTGATTAAAGGTCCGATGGAAAAATTAATCGGTCAGGCCCACGAGGTTCCCGCCATGGAGAAAAACCTGAAGATCATGAACCGGAATACAGACCGTTTGCTTAACCTGACCAATCAGCTCCTTGATTTCAGGAAAACGGAAATCAACGGTTTCTCGCTGAATTTCATCAAGGCAAATATATCAGAAATGCTGCGCGAGATTACCCTTGACTTCCAGACCATAGCAGAACATAAAAATATTGTAATCGATATAGAAGTGCCACAGTTACCACTATTTGCCTATGTTGATACTGAAGCATTGCATAAAATGGTGAGCAGCCTGGTAGATAATGCCATCAAGTATGGAAGAAAAAAACTGATTGTTACACTAAAGAGCGATCCTGAGAATGATGATTATTTTCAGATCAGGATTATGAGCGATGGAAAAGTTATTCCCTATACGCATTTTAATAAAGTGTTTGAACCTTTTTATCGACTTAAAGAGGCCGAGATTAAACCCGGTACGGGCATCGGGCTTTCTATATCCCGCTCACTTGCAGAGCTGCACCAGGGCAGCCTGATCATTGAACAAAACAACCTGGAACTCAATATTTTTGTGATCACCCTGCCTGTTCACCAATTGATTGAATTTAACCTGAATGAAAAATGGAAAAAGCACTAAATAACCTCGCAGACCTTCATGCTGAGGAACTAAAACCTGCTATATTGCTGGTTGATGATAATGAAGACATTCTGGATTTTGTTTCCGGCGATCTGGGCGAAAAATATTATGTACATACCGCAGCAAACGGACTGGAAGCACTGGCCATTCTGGAACAGGAAATTGTACAGCTGGTAATCAGTGATATCATGATGCCCGAAATGGATGGCTTTGAGCTGTGCGAAAGAATAAAATCTACGCTGGAGTTTAGCCATATACCCGTAATACTGCTTACTGCAAAAAACACCATGCAGTCTAAAATAGAGGGACTCGAAATGGGGGCCGATGCCTATGTGGAAAAACCTTTCTCACCAGAATTTCTCCAGGTCCAGGTAGCCAGTCTGATCAAAAACAGGAATAAGATTAAAGCTTATTTTTCCAGCTCACCGCTGATTCATATCAAGACCATGGCCTATTCAAAGGCCGATGAACTGTTTCTGGGCAAACTGCAGGACATGATACATAAAAACCCTAACCTTGATGTAGAACATCTGGCAGAACAGATGAACATCAGCCGGCCCACCCTTTACCGCAAAATTAAATCAATATCCGACCTCAGCCCGAATGAGCTCATCAATATCACGCGACTCAAGAAAGCAGCCGAGTTGCTCAATGAAGGGATCCTCAAAATCTATGAAATTTCAGAGCTGGTAGGTTACAGTTCGCAAACCCACTTTGGCAGGAATTTTTCAAAACAGTTTGGCATGTCTCCGTCAGAATACATTAATAGCAGGCAGCCAAAAAGCTGAGTTGGTTTTTATGACGCTGCCTTGGCGTTTTACTGGGGCGGTTCCTTGCGTAAAGCTCAATTTTAACTTATCTTTGCGCCATAAAATAAAACCATGATTTATTTCTTCTCTAACGAGTCTGACACCGTTTTTGCAGTACAAATAGAACGGACACTTGAGCATTCAGATATATTAAAACTAACCTGGTTATTTGGCGGTGCCAGCCTGAGTCAGGAAAGCATTCTCAGGGATTCTTTTGTAGGCCCCCGCGCTGCAATGATTACCCCCTGGAGCACCAATGCGGTTGAGATTACCCAGAATATGGCTATCGAAGGTATCATCAGGATCGAGGAGTTTCACAAGGTGGCTGCTGAGTTTACAGCTTTCGACCCTATGCTTTCGCAGAAATATACTGAACTGAACCAGGAACTGTATACCATCAGCATCCAGCCAGAGCCTATCCTTGAAATTGCTGATATCGCAGCTTTTAATCAGCAGGAAGGTTTGTCACTCAGTGAAGAAGAAATCGGTTACCTGGATAATCTTTCAGCAAAGCTGGGCCGCAAGCTCACAGATTCTGAAGTATTTGGTTTTTCTCAGGTTAACTCAGAACATTGCCGTCATAAAATTTTCAATGGAACCTTTGTAATTGATGGTGAAGAGCAGCCGGTATCATTATTTAAAATGATCCGCAAAACCTCTGAAGCAAACCCTAATGGAATTGTTTCCGCTTATAAAGACAATGTAGCCTTTGTAAAAGGACCTACCGTACAGCAGTTTGCGCCAAAGCGTGCTGATGTACCTGAATATTATGAAATAAAAGACTTTGCTTCAGTAATTTCACTGAAAGCAGAAACACATAACTTCCCTACCACTGTTGAACCGTTTAACGGTGCTGCAACCGGCTCTGGTGGTGAAATCAGAGACAGGCTTGCCGGCGGACAGGGATCTTTGCCTTTGGCCGGAACAGCAGTTTACATGACTTCTTTTTCACGCCTTGAAGAAAACCGGCCATGGGAAAAGGGCATGAATGAAAGAGACTGGTTGTACCAGACTCCGATGGATATCCTGATCAAAGCCTCTAACGGTGCCTCAGATTTTGGTAACAAATTTGGCCAGCCACTGATTACCGGTTCATTACTTACTTTTGAGCATGAAGAAGATGCCAGGAAACTGGGATACGACAAAGTAATTATGCAGGCAGGTGGTATTGGTTATGGAAAAGCTGATCAGGCCAAAAAAGCCAAACCTTCTGTAGATGATAAAATTGTGGTACTGGGTGGTGAAAATTACCGTATCGGAATGGGTGGTGCAGCAGTATCTTCTGCTGATACCGGCGCCCTGGGTTCTGGCATTGAATTAAATGCAATACAGCGATCTAACCCTGAAATGCAAAAAAGGGTAGCCAATGCAGTACGCGGTATGGTAGAAAGCGACAATAATACTATTGTTTCTATCCATGACCACGGAGCTGGCGGGCACCTGAACTGTCTTTCTGAACTGGTTGAAGAAACCGGAGGAAAGATAGACCTTGATAAATTACCGGTGGGCGACCCTACCCTATCCGCCAAAGAGATTATCGGAAACGAATCTCAGGAACGTATGGGATTGGTAATTAGTCCGGAACATATTGAAACCCTGCAAAAAATAGCCGACCGCGAAAGGGCACCAATGTATACTGTTGGTGAAGTAACCGGCGATCACCGTTTTACCTTCGAATCTGCTACTACCGGCGCAAAACCAATGGACCTGAACATGGAAGATATGTTTGGAAGTTCACCAAAAGTAGTAATGCAGGATAAAACGGTAGACAGAAAATACAGTGCCGTTACCTATGATGCTGCTCAATTAGATACTTATCTGGAGCAAATGCTGCAGCTGGAAGCGGTAGCCAGTAAAGACTGGTTAACCAATAAAGTTGACAGATGTGTGGGCGGACGTGTTGCCAAACAGCAATGTGCCGGTCCGCTGCAGCTCCCGTTAAATAACTGTGGTGTGATGGCACTTGATTTTCAGGGTAAAGATGGTATTGCCACCTCTATCGGACATGCACCACTATCTGCACTGATTAACCCTGCAGCAGGTAGCCGTAATGCAATTGCAGAATCATTGTCGAACATTGTATGGGCACCTTTACAGGATGGCCTGGATAGTATTTCACTGTCTGCAAACTGGATGTGGGCCTGCAAGAACGAAGGTGAAGATGCCCGTTTGTATGCAGCCGTAAAAGCCTGTTCTGAATTTGCTATCGAACTGGGAATAAATATCCCGACCGGTAAAGATTCATTATCAATGAAGCAGAAATACAAAAATGAAGAGGTTATTTCGCCAGGTACCGTAATTATTTCGGCAGCCGGTCATTGTAATGATATCACTGCTGTGGTAGAACCTGTACTTAAAAAAGATGGCGGTGCCATTTACTATATCAACTTAAGTGGCGACCAGTTCAAACTGGGCGGTTCTTCATTTGCACAGGTACTGAACAAAATTGGTGAGCAAACTCCTGATGTGTTAAACGCAGCAGCATTTAAAACTGCTTTTAACAGTCTGCAGGAATTAATTAAAGCTGGTAAAGTACAGGCTGGACATGATATTGGCAGCGGTGGATTAATTACCACCCTACTGGAAATGTGCTTTGCCGACCGCAACCTGGGTGCCAGCATAGATCTTTCGGCCTTAGGCGATCAGGATCTGATCAGCAAACTTTTCGCAGAGAATATTGCGTTGGTTTTCCAGGCAGATGAATCAGCTCAAGAATTGTTAAATGCCAATGGTGTAGCTTACCATAAAATTGGTTCTGTTACCTCATCGGCAGTATTAGAAATAAAAGATGCTGGCGGCAGTCATAGCTTTGATATTGACCACCTGCGTGATGTGTGGTTCAAAACCTCCTTCTTGTTAGATCAGAAACAAAGCGGACCTGTAAAAGCTACAGAACGTTTTGAGAACTATAAAAACCATGTACTGGAATACAGCTTCCCTTTAACTTTTGATGGTAAGAAACCTGTAATCGATGCTTCTAAACCGAGACCTAAAGCCGCGGTGATCCGTGAAAAGGGAAGTAACTCTGAAAGAGAACTTGCCAATGCCATGTACCTTGCCGGATTTGACGTAAAGGATGTGCATATGACAGATTTAATTTCTGGCCGCGAAACGCTGGAAGACATACAGTTCATCGGCGCAGTTGGAGGATTCTCCAATTCAGATGTTCTTGGATCTGCCAAAGGATGGGCTGGTGCTTTTCTATACAATGAAAAAGCTAAACTGGCCTTAGAGAACTTCTTTAAACGTGAAGACACCCTGTCCATTGGTATCTGTAATGGCTGCCAGTTATTTGTTGAGCTTGGTCTGATCAATACTGATCATGAGCAGAAACCAAGAATGCTGCATAACGATAGCCATAAACACGAAAGTGGATTTACCTCTGTAACACTGCAGGAAAACAATTCGGTGATGCTTTCGAGCCTCGCAGGCAGCACGCTTGGAGTTTGGATATCACATGGTGAAGGTAAATTTGAATTGCCATATGCTGAGGACCAATACAATATTGTTGGTAAGTATGGTTATGAAAGCTACCCGGCAAATCCTAATGGTTCAGATTATAATACTGCTATGCTGTGTGATAACACGGGCCGTCACCTGGTAATTATGCCACATATTGAACGTTCAATATTCCAGTGGAACTGGGCTAATTATCCTGCCGGACGTAATGATGAGGTTAGTCCATGGATTGAAGCTTTTGTTAACGCCAGAGAGTGGCTTGAAGCATAGTTAAACTGAACTTATTATAGTTTGATAAAGTAAATGCCCGGTACATCACCGGGCATTTTTTGTTATATCCTGTGCTGATTATCAGTGAAACGGGTATGCCTCTCAACTGAAATGATTGTCGCCTGAGATACATTAAACGCAAAAAAAGCTGTTGGTTTACCCAACAGCTTTTTTCCAAGGAAAAGTATATTAAATCATTAATTAGTTCATTTTTAGCTTCTTCTGAATATCCGTTACATATCCTTTAAACTTCTTATCCGTCTCAATCAGGTCTTCAACTGTCTGACAGGCATAGATAACCGTAGAGTGGTCCCTCCCGCCATAAAACGCGCCTATACTTTTTAATGAAGATTTGGTAAGGCTTTTAGACAGATACATTGATATTTGTCTGGCCTGTACCACTTCACGTTTACGTGTAGGAGATTTTACCAGGTCTACCGGAACTTCAAAGTATTCACACACCAGCTTCTGAATAAAATCCATAGAGATTTCTTTGGTTGTGTTCTTGATGAAGTTTTTCAGCATCGACTTTGCCAGCGGAAGGTCTATTTCCTTTTTATTCAGTGTAGACTGAGCTAGTAATGAGACCATTGCACCTTCAAGTTCACGGATATTGTTATCAATATGATGAGCCACATATTCTACTACTTCAGATGGCAGGTCAATTCCGTCAATCGCCATTTTCTTTCTGAGGATAGCAATTCTGGTTTCCAGTTCAGGAATCTGAAGATCTGCAGAAAGTCCCCATTTGAAACGGCTCAATAAGCGCTCCTCTAATCCTGACAGGTCTTTTGGTGCCTTATCAGAAGTAATGATAATTTGTTTTCCGCTTTGGTGTAAGTGGTTGAAAATATGGAAGAAGATATCCTGTGTTTTCTCTTTACCGGCAAAATTATGTACATCATCCATAATAATCACATCCATTGCCTGATAGAAATTCACGAAATCATTGATCGTATTATTTTTCAGGGATTCAACGAACTGCTGACAGAACTTTTCACAGGAAACAAAAATCACTAACTTATCAGGATGTGTACGTTTGATCTCATTGCCAATGGCCTGAGCCAAATGCGTTTTGCCTAATCCTACCGCTCCATAAATCATCAGCGGGTTGAATGATGTTGCACCTGGTTTTGCAGCCACTGCGAAGCCCGCAGAGCGTGCAAGGCGGTTACAATCACCTTCAACATAATTCTCTAAGGTATAATTTGAGTTAAGCTGCGGATCAACGTTAAGCTTTTTCATTCCCGGAATCACAAAAGGATTACGCATTTCTTTGCCTAAAGGCGCAGGACTTGGCATTCCAGGTGATTTTGCCGGAGCTGCATTACCAGCAGAAGGCACATTTGCTGCAGGATAAGGAGCACCACTGTTACCACTCTTGTTATCTACAACAATGTTATATTCCAGTCTGCCGTCTTCTCCTAATTGCTGTTTAACTGTTTTACGCAAAAGTCCAACGTAATGTTCTTCCAGCCATTCGTAGAAAAACAAACTTGGAACCTGTACAGTTAAAACATTTCCTTCCAATTTTAATGGCGAGATCGGTTCAAACCATGTTCTGTAACTCTGGTTTGGGATATTTGCCTTAATAGTTTGAAGTGAATTATTCCACACTGTAGTACAAGTATTCTGCATATATTTTTTGTTCTTATTGGTGTTAAAAAAAAGCTATTGCCTTTTTGGGATTGCGAAGATCAATAAAATTGTAAACAAAAAAATAGAAACTTATGCTTAGTGGTAAGCCACTAAAAAGCAATCAATTATGAGATTATTTAAGTTGTTAATGTGGATAACTATGGCTTATCAACAAGTGTTGTTAACTAATTGAGAAAATAGATTAATACTAAAGATATTAGTTAGATTGATTTTATAACCGTAAAGAATACTAAAGCTATCCATTGCAGAACTCTCTCGTAGTTAACATCTTCCGTAAATTAAATCCCCGTTTTTATAAAACCCTAAATTTTGACTGAAACATCATTATTTAAGCATCTGTGTTTCCCATAGTGTTAAAATCTCCACTCGCAAAGGCTGATTTGTTAATATCTTTTGCAGCGTAGTTTGAACCGCAAAAACAGGCGTCCAATAATGTTTAATTACAGGCTATTATTGTACATTTCTGGCATTACGTCATCCCCTGGTCATGCCTGGAGTCTGGTCTTTACAGCAGGCATGAAGATAGCAGCCTATACATAACAAAGCGGTTAGTATACCACTAGCCTACCTGAACAATAGGTTTTTTCAGCAGAAGGTATACTTTCCCTATACTAAGGGTATTCAGAGGGTTTACTTACCCATTCGTTACCTGCTGCATAACTTGGGCCAGGTGTACTGTTGATTGTATTGCAGGAATAGTTTGACTTATATATAGAATTGTAATAACACTAATCAAACGGATCTTTAACTGAGGTCTGAGCCGACCTTCCTGGTATGTAAGCTCGGTTTTCCGCCGCTATTCGTTTGATGTTGCTTCGGTGTAGAACCGACGGGAGACCGAAGGGAGATCGACGGAAGACCGACGGGAGACCGAAGGAACCTCGGGTCAAACCTCTATGAAAGCCCCAAGAGGGATATGCCAATTATCACCTAATACAGTATCTAACACGTTGGCTTCCAAAGGATTTACCAAGTAAATATACAATAATTATTTTTCTGATTTCCTCTTTTAAAGCCAACTGTTCCGATATCGTTCAGTAGCTGTGCGTTTTTGAACACTCTATTGACGACATGCTGCATTTAAAGAGCATTAGGTCACCTTTTGAGGATTGGTATTTGAGTTGATACCTGATTCATATCAATGAAAATGACATGAAGAAATTATTAGCACTCCTTTTTTTCCCTTTATCAGTATTTTCACAAACCAATACCATAAGTAAGGCTGATAAAATTTATGGCCTTTCCAGGTTCTGGCAAGAGGTAAACTACAATTTTGTATATCTAAACAAAGTAGACCGCCCAAAATGGGACAGCACGTATAAGGCCTTAATCAATTCAATCCCGGAAACAAAAAACGACTATGAATACTACCGTGAACTTCAACGCTTCTGCGCCATACTAAAAGATGGCCACACTAATGTTTATATGCCACAGACGGGGGCATATGAAAAAATGACTACCATGTTTGGTGATTACCGTCTGTTTGTTGAACCTATAGATGGCAAGGCTATCATCGTACGGGTTAACCTCAGCAAAAAGGAAGAGATCCCTCTGGGTTCTGAAATCACCGAAGTAAATGGTAAGCCGACAGCCACCTACCTGCAGGAAACAGTATATCCCTACATTGCATCCTCTACGACATATATTTTGGAGGACATTGGTATTCGTAATTTGCTGACCAGTCGCGATGGTGATAGTTATGTTCTAAAAATCAAAAAACTAACTGGTAAATTTATTACACTGAAACTGACCCATAAACCCAGCGCTGAAAAGGAAGTGTATCCGGAGTTTCCGGCAAACAAACCCCTGCTGGATTTCAAATGGTATGATAACAATGTCGCCTATGTAGGTCTGAATGGATTTGGTAATCCAAAAATAGATTCCTTATTTATAGACAAACTGCCAGAGCTTTATAAGGCTAAAAAGCTGATCATAGATCTCAGAAATAACGGCGGCGGCAGCACAAGCATAGGTTTCAAAATTCTGCAGTATCTAACCAATGATACTGTATTGTATGGCTCCAGACAAAGCACACGCCAGCTTAGCTCCGCTTATAAAGCCTGGGGGGTATATGTAAAAGCAGAGGATACAGTGGATAGCGAATGGAATAAAAAATCATTACTTACCTTTCAGGACAATTACTATTACCACTTTGATTACGGACCTGAAAAGATCAGGCTTAATGCCAAACGGATTGTGGTACCAACAGTTATACTTACCGGCCATTCCACAGCTTCAGCTGCAGAGGACTTCCTTATTTATGCAGACGGACAAAAACATATGACCAAAATTGGGCAGCGCACTTTCGGCAGTACCGGTCAGCCATTTTTATTTGATATGCCGGGCGGTGGCAGCGCCCGGGTATGTACTAAGAAAGACACTTACCCCGACGGCAGGGAGTTTGTAGGTTATGGTATAAAACCTGATATTGAAGTTGTACCGGGCCTGCAGGATTATATCAAAGGCAACGATCCTGCACTGACCAGGGCCCTGGATTATTTAAAGAAATAATCCTTCAGCTGCTCAATCATTAGTGGAACGCCAAGCGTAGCGGGTGCTTCAATGTTTATAACCAGGTTGCCCCCGCTAACATAAGGCGCTGATACATCTACCACAAATTTTAATACCCCTTCAGGCACTTCATCAACCAGTCCGGCGGCCGGGTAAACAGCCAGCTTGGTACCCACTACAACAAAAGCATCGGCCTGCCTGCAAAGCTTTGCAGCACGTGGCATATTAGGTACAGACTCACCAAACCATACTACATGTGGCCTCAGGGCCGAACCCAGTTCGCATACATCAGTTGCCTTTATTTCCCAGCCATCAATAGGATAAGTAAGTGAGGGGTCGAGGTCAGACTGCGAACGGGTAATTATACCATGCAGGTGCATCACCTTTTCAGAACCGGCACGCTCATGCAGATCGTCTACATTCTGTGTGATAATCTGTACATCAAATAGCTGCTGCAATTCCGCCAGTGCATAATGTGCTTTATTTGGCTCTGCCGCCAGTACAGCCTTCCGGCGTTCGTTATAAAACTGCTGTACCAATGCAGGGTTGCGCTCCCAGGCTTCGGGTGTGGCCACATCTTCAATCGAATACCCTTCCCATAAACCGTTGGTGTCTCTGAAGGTTTGCAGACCGCTTTCGGCACTGATTCCTGCACCGGTTAAAATCACTATTTTTTTCATAAATTGCGTTCTATATTGATTTGATCAAAATAACGTTTTTTAACGGCAGAGCTGTAAAAGCATTTGCTAATTATATTACCAGAATTAAAAATGTTAAAACAATTTTTCCGATAATTGAATTATTATATTAGAGCAATAACTCCCAAAACACAATATTATGGATACTAACAATCGCAGGAAATTTCTAAAAAACTCTCTGCTATTAGCCGCAATTCCGGCAATTGCACCACTAGACATATTTGCATTGGATAAACCTGAAAACGGAAAAAGCAGCTCTGCTCCTTTTATGTTTGCCCAGATTCCATTGCCTTATGCTTATGATGCGCTGGCGCCACATATTGATGCGCAGACTATGGAGATTCACTATACCAAGCATCATGCAACCTATGTTAAAAACGTTAATGAAGCTATAAAAGCAGAAAACCTGAACTTCAGCAATGCCTTTGAATTTTTTGCTAAAGCATCAACTTTATCTGCCAAAGCCAAAAACAATGGCGGCGGTGTATGGAACCACAATTTCTTCTGGGATTGTATGACCCCGTCAGCAGTAGCCGGCCCAACAGGTAAATTAAAGGCAGCTATAGATAAATCTTTTGGTTCGGTTGAACAGTTCAAAGACCAGTTTTCTAAAGCGGCACTGGGACAGTTTGGATCTGGTTGGGCATGGCTGGTTAATGATAAGGGCACACTTAAGATTACAGGCACAGCCAACCAGGATAACCCGCTGATGGATACTGCCACAGTAAAAGGAACTCCTTTACTGGCAATCGATGTCTGGGAGCATGCTTACTATTTAAAATACCAGAATAAACGCAATGATTATATTGCTGCATGGTGGAATGTAGTAAACTGGAACCAGGTTGCTAAACGTCTTGTTTAAGAGGCAATAAGCAAAAGCACGCCGGAAATTTATTCTTAATTTATAAAAAAACACCTGTCACACTGCTGTCAGGTGTTTTTTTGTTTGGGGACGAATGACCTGCATCATTTTATTTTACTTATTTTCGAAATACTTTGTTGATTATACGTTATTACTCTGTAAACTAATATTTCCCTCATGACCAAAAACATCTTTATCGCATCCGCAGAACCTTATACCGGGAAATCAGTTGTCGCATTTGGAATGGTGAATATGTTGCTCGGCAAAACGCAGAAAGTGGGCTACTTTAAACCCATCATTGCGCAGGAAGATCCTGCTGAGAAAGAAAAACATATAGAAGCCATACTGGATTACTTCTCCCTGCCAATATCTTATACAGATACCTATGCTTTTACGCGTCAGCAGGTATTGCACCAGTCTGAATCTGAAAACACAGGCGAGATGATCAATACGATTATCAGCAAGTATAAAAAACTGGAAGATAATTATGATTTTACAGTTATTGAAGGCAGTGACTTTCTGGGTGAAGGCATTGCATTTGAATTTGAATCTAATGCCCTTATTGCCAAAAACCTAGGTGCTCCGGTGGTCATGGTGGTTACCGGTAAAGATAAAACTGTTACACAGCTTATTAATACCGCTATTAATATATACCGCAACTTCCTGATGCGTGATGTACAGGTGCTGGGTATAGTTGCCAATATGGTGAACCCTGACAGTGTAGATGCAGTGAGACTGGGACTGGCTAATCAGCTGCCGGCCGACCTGATGATTACCGTTATACCGATGGACAGTGGTCTGCAGAGCCCAACGATGAAGGAGATTACCCTGGCGCTGAATGCGAAGGTACTGTTTGGCGAAGAGCTGATGGCAAACCAGGTGGATAACTTTGTAACCGGCGCAATGATGCTGCCCAATTTCCTGAGCCATATCAAAGAAAACGTACTGATTATTACACCGGGCGACCGTGGTGATATCATTATAGGCTCCCTTCAGGCCAACCTCTCGGCAAATTACCCAAAAGTTGCGGGTATAGTTTTAACCGCTGGAAGCTTGCCAGATGAGCCGATGCTGCGTCTGATTGAAGGACTGCAGACCATCATACCCATTATCTCGGTGCAGAAAGGAACATTTGAAACCACCACTTCCATAGGTGCCATCCATTCCAAAATCACTATCGATAACCCGAAAAAAATTGAGCTGGCGATTGATGTGTTTGAAAAATATGTAGACATGAAAGCGCTTGATGATAAAATCATCACTTTCCGCCAGGAAGGTATTACGCCGCACATGTTCCAGTATCAGTTGGTAAAATGGGCTAAAAGCCAGAAAAAACATATTGTATTACCTGAAGGAAATGACGAGCGGATCCTGAAAGCAACAGAAAGGCTGATTAACCAGGAAGTTGCAGAGATTACCCTGCTGGGCGACCCGGTAGAGATTGGGGCAACGGTTAAACGCCTCGGGCTTAACCTCGACCTGAATGCCATCCGCATCCATAACCCTGCAGCCTCTGAGCAGTATGACCACTATGTGGAAACTCTTTATGAGCTGCGTAAGAATAAAAATGTAAACATGGAAATGGCCCGCGATATGATGACCGACGTTTCCTATTTCGGTACCATGATGGTATACAAAGGTGATGCCGATGGCATGGTTTCGGGTGCGGTACATACCACGCAGCATACCATCAGGCCGGCGCTGCAGTTTGTAAAAACCAAGCCAGGTGTATCGGTGGTATCTTCTATCTTCTTTATGTGCCTGCCTGAAAGGGTTGCTATTTTTGGAGACTGCGCGGTAAACCCCAACCCTACTGCGCAGCAGCTGGCAGAAATTGCAATCTCATCGGCAGAAAGCAGTGCAAGATTTGGTATTGAACCGCGCATTGCTATGTTATCTTATTCTTCGGGCAGCTCCGGAGAAGGTGAAGATGTGGAAAGAGTACGCGAAGCCACGGCTATAGTAAGAGAAAGACGACCAGATTTAAAAGTAGAAGGCCCGATACAGTATGATGCAGCGGTAGACCTGCTGGTTGGCCAGCAGAAACTACCTGGCTCTGAAGTTGCCGGAAGGGCAAGTGTATTGATCTTTCCGGATTTAAATACCGGAAACAATACCTACAAAGCGGTACAGCGTGAAACCGGTGCATTGGCTATTGGCCCGATGCTGCAGGGTTTAAACAAACCTATCAACGATTTAAGCCGTGGCTGTACAGTAGACGACATTTTTAATACGGTAGTAATTACTGCCATACAATGTCAGGATAACTAAAGATAAGACGAGAATTTACCATAACCCATTTGAGCTTCATACCCTTATGAATATTTTAGTAATTAATGCCGGGAGCAGTTCCCTTAAATACCAGCTTTTTAATATGCCAGAAAAACAGCCCCGGTGCAGTGGACTGGTAGAAAGGATAGGAATTGAAGGCTCCTTTATAAAACATACCGTTTTTAAAGACGGGCAGAAGAAAACTGCTGAGAAAGATATTTTTATTGCCAACCATGGCGATGCCTTAAAACAGCTGTTTGTAATGCTTGCTGATGGTGAAGATGCAGTAATCAGTCACCCAGACGAAATTTCTGCAGTTGGACATCGTGTAGTACATGGAGGTGAACATTTTTCGGGTGCCACGCTGATTACTCCCGAAGTAAAAAAGCAGATTAAAGAGCTTTTTTCTATTGCCCCGCTGCATAACCCGGTACATTACAAATGTATTGAGGTGGCAGAACAGACGTTTCCATCGGCTAAACAGATTGCTGTATTTGATACCGCATTTCACCAGACCTTGCCAGAAGAAGCTTACCGCTTTGCTATCCCAGAATATTACTACAAGGAACATGGTATCAGGGTATATGGATTTCATGGAACAAGTCATAAATACGTGAGTGAGCTGGCTGCAAAATGGCTGGGCAATCCTAATGCAAAAATTATCAGTATCCACCTGGGAAATGGCTGCAGCATGTCTGCTATCAAAGCGGGTAAGTCTATCGATACGAGTATGGGCTTTGGCCCATTAAGCGGCTTAATGATGGGAACCCGTTCTGGTGATATTGACCCATCAGTTGTTCTGCACCTGATGGAACATGCAGGTTATACTGTAGACCAGCTAAGTACATTGCTCAATAAACAATCGGGCCTGCTGGGCATAGGTGGCTCGAGCGATATGCGCGATATCAGGAAACTTCAAAGCGAAGGCAGTGAAACCGCCGCGCTTGCGCTTAAAATATTTGCTTATCGGATCAAGAAGTTCATAGGAGCTTATGCGGCTATTCTGAACGGTCTGGATGCCATTTTGTTTACAGCTGGTGTAGGAGAAAATGATACCGCTATGCGTGAAGCAGTTTGTGCTGAAATGGACTATCTCAACATTAAACTAGATACAGAAAAAAATATTCAATATAAAGGTGAACTGATGGATATTGGAACAACTGATTCTAAAGTGAAGGTACTTGTAGTACCTACTAACGAAGAATATGAAATAGCCAGCCAGTGTTACGAAATGTAATATCCTTTCAGGTGTCCGAATGCGTTCATTAACTGTTCGTATTCGGTCACCATTTGTACACAAATCCCCCTAAAAAGCTGTCCCCTGCAGCAAAATCATATATTATAGAACTTGGCATATCCTTAGCAGAAACGAAATTATTAACCGTTAGCTTCAAGAACCAGTTCATATGTTTAGACTCAATCTGAAAATCGCCCTCCGCAATCTCTGGAAAAGTAAGGGCTATGCTGCAATTAATATTTTCGGCCTTGCCGTAGGTTTTGCAGGTTTCATCTTAATCTTGCTGTATGCCAATCATGAATACAGTTATGATACCTGGAACCCTGAAGCAAAGAACCTGTACAGGATTTCCGTGCAGGGCGGACCAGATCAGGAGGAATATGCTTCAAATCCGGCAGAGCTTGCCCCTGCCCTGAAGAACAGCGTTCCGGAGATTGAATCTTATGCCAGGTATTATACCTGGGACCTTCATCAGCGTTTATTAAGTGCAGGCAACAAAGAGTTTTATGTAGACAACATTATGGGTGTAGACAGCTCATGGTTTGAGGCTTATCCCTATAAATTTGTATACGGTGACCCAAAAAAACTGCTGCGTGGTGCTGATCATATTGTGCTGTCAAGAAAGGTTGCAGAACAGTTTTTTGGGACGCAAAACCCGGTGGGCAAACCGGTAGTCAGCAACGGTAAAAAAACATATATCGTTAGTGGGGTTTATGAGAAACCTGCAACGGCCGAACATCTTGAACATGATGGGTTTATCAAAATGTCGTCTCAGGGAGATGGCTGGAACAACGGTAATTTTTACACCTACATCAAATTAAAAGATGGCTCAGATTATAAACTTGTAGCCGAAAAGCTCAATAAGCAATTAGGGATACTGCCTATAGTGAAAAGCTTTCCCTGGATAAAAAGCGTTAAAGTATTTCTCACACCTGTTACCGATATATATCTGCATGCCACCGCAGCACAGGACCCTGCCAAAAGGGGAAATGCAAAAACGGTGACCATCCTGGTACTGTTTTCAGCCTTGCTGCTGGTTATTGCCTGTATCAATTTCACCAATTTATCCATTGCCCGGTCTGTTAAACGGGCCCGGGAAACCGGCATACGAAAAGTTATGGGCGCCGGCAGGGCGAGTCTGGCGGGCTATTACCTTACAGAAACTGCCATACAATGTATTGCCGCGCTGATGCTGGCCTTCGCTTTTGCAGAGGTTTCCTTACCAGTATTAAACCGGATTATGGATCTTGATCTTGCACTTTTCAGCTTTAAGTTCCCTGCGGTACTGGCCTTACAGCTTACAGGGGTCTTACTGCTGGTAGTTTTGCTTTCAGGGGGATACACAGCTTTCTTTTTAGCCAACTATGAACCCATTAAAGTGCTTAAAGGCAATTTCTCCAGAAGCAGCGGCAGTTTGTGGATGCGTAAAACATTAATATCGGTACAGTTTATAGTAGCTACGGTGTTTATTGTCTGCCTGCTGATTATCAAACAGCAGGTAAATTACATGAAAAATAAGGATGTTGGCTTTAACCGGGAGCACATCATCGTGTTCAAAATAAGGAAGCAGGAAACACTGACAAACTTCAGGCAGATAAAGGAAAGAATAGCAAAAATTCCGGGGGTAAAAACGGTAAGCCGTGTAAATTACTTTCCCGGTTCAACTGACATACAGGTTGTGGGCAGGGAATACAAGGGGCAGCCTGTACAGAATCTCAGTGTGATTACCGTGGATTATGATTATTTTGAAACGATGGGTATTACACCCCTGAAAGGCCGCCTGTTCTCTTCAAGATTTGCTACCGATACTGCGGGAATTATTGCGAATGAAGCAGCGGTGCAGAAATATGGTTTACAAAAGCTGACGGGCCAGACCTGGATTGAAAACCGCACCCTGCTTGGTGTAGTAAAGAACCACGTGCAGCGTGGTATGGAAACCGCAGCTGATCCTACAGTATTTATTATTCAGTCGCATGGTACAAATGCCGCGGGTAATGTAATTGTTAAAATTGATGGCAGCCAGATCCAGCATACGCTGGATGAAGTGAAATCTGTCTGGGAAGCTGCCGAACCCTTCCCTTTTCAGTACGAATGGTTAGACCAAACATTTGAAAAGATTTATGTGCAGTACGTTAGACTGGATAAGATTTTCAATATATTCACTTACGTAACCCTCTCACTGGCTATTATCGGTTTGTTTGCCCTGGCTTCCTTTACCGTACAGGACCGCACCAAAGAGATAGGTGTAAGAAAAGTTCTGGGAGCTGAAACTGCAGATATCCTTACCCTGATTAATAAGGGTTTCCTCATTCTGGTTATCGCTGCAAACCTGGTAGCCGTACCCATTGCTTATATTCTTTCCAGAAACTGGCTCGATGGCTTTGCTTTCAGAACCTCTATCACCATCTGGCCATTTCTGATAGCAACATCAATCTCTATTGCCATTACTGTCATCACTGTAAGTCTACAGGCCTACCGCGCAGCAAATGCAAATCCTGTTGATGCATTAAAATATGAATAGTTATAATACCCTTTATATGAAAAAATACGCGCTACTTACCTTACTGGTATTACCCTTCGCGGCTTTAAGCCAGACCACTTACAGCTATCAGAAAATGAAGTTTAAAGCTGCCGACCTTGATATTGCAGACTACTACATTCCGCTGAATAAGAATATTAATGAAAGTAATTCGACGCTTTATCTCTCCAACAAACCAGCAGCAGATCAGATTATCGCTTCGGCCATGAAGCTAAAATCAGATTCTTTGGTTGTAGAGCAAGATGGAAAAGCTATTTATACCGTTAGCCTTTCTGCAGGAAACGATGGTGTGCGTATTACTTCAGTTGAAAATAAATCGATCAATACGTTTACCCTTGCTAATGGTGTAATTACCGCGAACAGGGCCATTGAAATTGCTGGTGGCACATTTGGTAAAAGTGGAAAAGGCCTCGTTGATGTTATCTTGTATTATAATAAGCAGAAATATGAGGTAATCAGTAACGAAGACATCATAGAGCAGTTAGCAGGTTTTCTTAACGAGCTACAGAATTAAAGAAACTGGTTTAGAAAAGCTATGTTATATAGGGTTTTAATTTATAATTTAACTCCTTTTCGATATCATAGTCATCCTGCAGGCCTAGCCAAAATCTGGCTGAATTACCCAAGAATATACTTAAATACAAAGCAGTGTCTGCGGTTATTCTTCTATTTCCCTTAACGATCTCTGAAACAAGCTTTTGAGGAATTTTAGGTTCTTTCGCTAATCGATAAGCAGTTATATTAAGAGGGATCAGAAATTCTTCATTTAAGATCTCACCTGGATGAATGTTTGGTAACTTTTCCATAAGATATTTATTAATGGTAATCGATAATTTCTACTTCGCTCGCATTTCCCTCAGACCATTTAAAAATTATACGGTCTTTTAATTCAATCAGAAGCTCTTTGTACAGAGCGGGATATATAGACGCTATTGACTTAAAACACTTATTATTTATTATCGATAGCATTTATCAATTAAAAAATCTTTATACAATAAATATACCTAAAAATAGTTAAGTTTGATTTGTTGCATCATTCATTGAGAATGTCAAATATTTATCCTTAATTTGTACTTAACTTAAAAGTGAATACCTTTGTTATTGAAGAGTTTTTTGTTAGTGATGAGAACCAATGTAATTTTTACACTGTAAGATTTGATGATAGCACTATATCTGAAACAGACAAGTTTTATGATGATTTTTTTATTGAGGGTCAGGAATTTGAAGAAGATATAAGAATCATCGATGCCCTGATTTTTGAAATTAGTAAAATTGGCACTAAAATAATTAGAAGAACTCAAGATGAAGCTAGAGCGTTAGCATTACCTCCCGAGCTTTTAACTAAAGAAAGCTATATAGAGATACTTGGAAACAAATTGAGGTTATATTATATTCAATTGGCAGAAAATGTAATAGTTTTATTAGGCGGCGGAATTGCTCATGAAAATCAAACAGGTAATCCACCTATACAATTTCAAGAGGCTCAAACATTTTCAAAAAAAATATTAGAAGTCAATAATGTACTTTTTAAAGTTGCTGGCGGTAGATTAACTTCCATTGGTGATGAAGAAATAATCATAAATTAACATGCAGAGTGAAAGATTTTTAAAAGCCAGAGAGCAAGCTAAACCTGAACATGGTATATTCGTCAGTAAAAATCTTGCCCTAATTGATCAAATTTACCAAATACTAGATGAAAAAGGTTGGACTCAAAAAGTATTCGCACGTGAACTTGGTAAGTCTGAGTCTGAAGTAAGCAAATGGATGACAGCCACCCACAACTTCACACTGAGCTCTATTAGTAAAATAGAAGCTGTTTTAGGACAAGAAGTTTTAGTAACTCCTTCTTCATTTTCAAATAAATTTAGAGCGACAGTAGCTTTGCATGCAAATAAAATTTACAATGAAGCTGTCTCGTGTTTTACAGAGCACCCTTTTACCGTAGCATATTTCAGCCAGATAGATTTAAGGTCTAACGGAAAGAATACATTTGTTCATCAAGAAAAAAAAATGGTTTTTGATAAACCCGCAACTTTCATTTCTAAAAAAGAACAGACAGATAAAATCTTATTCAAACATGAGCACAGTGCAGCCTAAAAAAGGTGAAGTAGTTCCAGAGAAAATTCACATTAAAGACATCAAAATAACGAATTTTCTAATAAACAGTATTCCAGATTTTGATAGCTCTTCCAACGAAATGGAATTCAATCTTGGTTTAGCAAGTAAAACTTTTTTTAATGAAGAAAAAGGGTGCAGAATTATATTTGATATAGATATCTCAAAAATCAATGAAGAGCAAGTTTCAATTGCTTCAGCTGCTTTTACAATCAAGTTTGATTTCGAAATTGAAAATTTAGACATCTTTTTGAATTACTCAGAAGACAAAACATCGATGACAGCTGATGCTGAAATTGGAACAGCACTGATGGGAATAGCGTATTCGACTGCTCGAGGCATAATTCTTTCACGAACAGCTGGCACTGCTGTAGATGGAATTATTCTTCCTGTGATTGATCCTGCAATGCTACTTAACGAAACTAATAAATAAATCCTGTGAAGCTATTTCAGTAATAGATATACCAAATCTAGATACCTCGTTTTAATTTCAGTATTTGCCTTGTCAGTGTTTGGGGGCATAACGGTTATAAAAAGATGAGTGATCAGCTCTTGATCGAGGTCAGCCAAAACCAATAGAAGATTTGCAGGAGATCTTAATCCCCTGATAGAAGCCTCTTTGACTTTTTGGCAAACGTGAGCGCCAAATAATTATCATGTATAGGAAATGGCACTTTTCTATACATGAGATCAGCCTTAAAAAAAATATATAAATGCTGAAAATAACTATATGATAGAGAGGCTGGTCAATTTTCAAATCCCAGCCTCTTCAAATATTATCTACCTATTAAGCATTTAACAATGCAGGTTTCTGCTCATATGTTTTCCATAGAAGTTCACCAAACAAGGTATTAGACCAGGCAAACCAGCTTCTGGTAAACTTAGCAGGATCGTCTTTATGGAACGACTCATGCATAAAGCCTGTACCGGCATGTGTTTTCTGTAAAGTCTGGATACACCATTTAATTTCTGCATCATCATTAGAAGTCAATGCCCTCATGGTAATACTCATTGGCCAGATCATATCCTGACCCACGTGCGGTCCGCCGATACCTTCAGCAGCAGAGCCTTTAAAGAAATACGGGTTATCCGTTGATAAAGCGAACTTTCTGGTGTTCAGATAAATTGGATCATCATTCTTTAATACACCCAGGTAAGGCAAGCTCAATAAGCTTGGCACGTTAGAATCATCCATAATGTATGAACTTCCAAAGCCATCTACCTCAAAAGCGTAAATCTTACCATGTTTAGGATGGTTTATCACTCCATATTTTTGTATCGCCTGTTCTACTTCTGTTGCCAGTGCAGATAGCTGACCTTCCAATGCTGCATCATTAGAAATAGCTTTAACCATTTCTGCCGCTTGTTTTAAGCTGGCTACAGCGAAGAAGTTAGAAGGGATCAAAAACGGAAATACGGTAGCATCATCACTTGGACGGAAAGCCGAACAGATTAACCCTACAGGATTAACCGGGAAGCCATATCCTGCCATAGGCTGTGTATCTGTCTGCTGCGTAGTTTCTCTCTGGAAATGGTACGGGCCTTTACCCGTTTTACGCTGCTGGTCTTTAAAAACCTGCAATATAGCTTGGATTGACTTTTTCCATTCAGCATCAAAGGGAGCCTTATCACCGGTTTTTTTCCAGTAGTGATAGGCTAAGCGAATTGGGTAACAAAGAGAATCAATTTCCCATTTACGCTCATGTACACCCGGCAGCATCGTGGTTTTATCTGTCTTCCATTCGCCAACCTTTGCCGGATCACCATAAAAGGCATTTGCATAAGGATCTTTCAGAATACAGAGTGTCTGATGAGAAATAACTCCCGCAATCAGGTTTTTAAGTGCTTTGTCTTCGTTTACAAGCTGAAGGTAAGGCCAAACCTGTGCTGAACTGTCGCGCAGCCACATGGCATCAATATCACCAGTGATTACATAAGTATCAGGTTTGCCGTTTTTCTCTGAATAATACACTGTAGTATCCAATGTATTAGGAAAGCAGTTTTCAAACAGCCAGTTGAGCTCCGGGTTTTTTACTTTAGATTGGAATGTTTTAATAGCGCTGTTAACGGCTTTGCTCTGGAAATGCCTTTTACTTTCAGCTACCCTCACCACCGGAAATTGCGGGGCCAGGTCTGCGGCAAAACTAAATTTAGAAGCTACCAGGCCTGCGCCGAGCAGGCTGGTGTTTTTTAGAAATGATCTCCTCTTCATATAGAAATATTATATTATTTGGTTGTTCGTTCTGTTTACAATGCTGCCGGCCTGGAATACTTCCTCATTATTTCTGTTTTCGCAGCCCAGGCAGATTTAACATTTGCAACTGCAAGATATTTTTTATTTTTGACTAGGCTATAGGATAATCCGTTTATCAGCAAAAGAGCCATGCTTTCTATAGCTGTTATACAACCAGCATTACGGTCTTTTTGTGTGGATTCATACTTTATTACTGCTCTCTTATGAGGCATTAATCTGATTACAGGCATATTTGGCAATTTTACTAATGAGTACGTTTAACGTTTTAGCAGCGGTCAATGTAGCAATAATTTTATAATGAGGAAAGCCTCCGCCAATTTAATTGCGAAGGCTTTCCATAATCTGATAAGATTAATTATTTACTCTTGTCTTCCACAACTACCCATTTGTTAACCGTATTGGCGGGTGCCTCCAGAACTATCTTGTAAAAAGCAGAAGGTATGTTTTTAACATCCAGCAATACATGGTTATTGATTACCGGTACTTCTGCCAAAAGCTGATAGCTGTCTTTGCCCCCGGTTTTAAAATTATTGGTAGTAGCAACCAGCACCTTTACCGTTCCCTTCTTTTCCAGGGATTTCCATTTCAGGTCTATCTGACCCTGAAAATAATTAGCTGATACGTTGCTAATGGATACTGGTCCGATAAAAGGTGTTCCATCTACCTCCCGCATCACTTCTGCAGGTATACTCACATTGAGGAAACGGGCAATAGAAGGCATTATATCTACCACCGCAGGTTCATAGTAATTTGCATAGGCATTCAGGTTCGGGTAATTGCTTACCATCCAGGTTGATCTTTGCCTGTCCGACTGACCGCCATGTCCCCTGCCGCTTTTTTCATCACGGCCATGATCGGTAGTTATAACCAGGAGCCATTCTTCATTAAAGTTCTTTTGACGGTATTTAATGGCATCATAAATTTTACCCAGCTGTACATCTAACAGGCTGATCGCCCTTTCAAATTCGGGACTATCACCATACATATGGCCCATGTCATCTGTGTATTCCAGGTAAACCCAGGAAAGGTCTGGTGCTTCAGACTGCAAACTTTTCGCAGCCTCATTAACCACCTCCTCATCTATCTGATGCATAAAATCACGCTTGCGGTCGTGCTTAAACTTCAGCGTATCCAGTTCATAGCCATCATGAAAAATATCTACTTTCAGGTTACCAGCATTCGCTAGCTTATGCCCCATCAGTTTAGTCCTGTTATCCAGCCAGCTGGAATAAATAGCCGTCTTCTTTGCCGGATACTGTGTACTGAACAAGCGGAAGATATTCTGATAACTGTAATTCGGATCTTTGATATCATTATCTGGAACATTGTGTTTATTTACCCAGGTACCTGTTAGTAAACTATTGTAACCTACGGCAGAGATTGTAGGAGTCTGGTTGTACGAACCTTTATCTCCCCCAACGTGCATTCTTACATAACTGCCATCTTTAATAATTTCTCTAACATGAGGTAAGGTCAGTCTTTCAATCACATCTGCCGGTATACCGTCAGCAATTACAAAAACGGCCTTTCTGGTCTTTTGTGCCATGGCCCCAAGGCTCAGCAGAAAGAGTACAACTGTAATTATCTTTTTATCTCTTATTTTCATTGTTATAGATTTGAATCTTCTTACGGTTTTATCAGCCACATCACACCATTGATATTATCTCCTTCGGGATATTGACTATTGATAGCCGAAGTTACGTTTTGCTGGTTAAGACGCAACTCGGTTTCAGGATACATCCATCTTTTGGGCACCTGCTTGTTGTTTAAAACGCCGGCACCAGAAACATCAAATACCGGAATCCCCGTACGTCTCTGCTCGTAAAAGGGCTGCCATCCGCTGTTCATAAAAGATGCGATATACTTTTGCGTAAGTATGCTCTGCAGTGATGCCGAAGCTGATAATTGCACCCCGGACTGGGCCAGGTAAGCAGTGATATCGGTCTGGGCAATATTATAGAAACTGAAGGAAGCAGTAATACCTTTCTGATAATAATCTGCTGCACTTCCCGCAATCCAGCCGCGCACTACGGCTTCTGCAAGGATAAACTGCAGCTCAGCATATCCTAAAGCAATACTAGGCTCATTTACGGGATTATTATAATAACGGGGATTGATTTTGGAAACCTCTCCTGCCACTGTACGTCCGTTGTTCACATTTACCGGGGCACTGCCCAGCACGCCGCCATAGGCATTAAAATCTGTGGCCGCCAATGAGGCAAATTTTGGTGCTTTGTCGGCAAAGCTGAAAAGCCGCGGATCTTTCAGGCCTTTAAGCAGGTTAACAAAGGTTTCTTCCATATAATAAGTCGTCTGCAGATCGTTACTGTTATAATATGGATAACGGTTACCCTGCAGATCGTAAAATTTAAGGGCGGCATTATCTGCATTTCCGGTTAATACCGGGAAGGTAGCCGGATTGTTGATTATCTCTGCAAAGCGTCTTTTCACCTCAAGTTTAGTGTTATTCTCTTTCAGTGAAAGGCTCATTAATACACGCAGGCTTAAGGTATTGATTGCCCTTTTCCATTGCTGCATATTTCCGCTGTATACAATATCACCCTGCACTGCCGGAGTAGAAGCAGTAATTTGTGAGTTCGCCTGCTGCAAATCATTTAAAATAGCAAGGTAGATATCTTCCTGTTTATCATATACTGGTGTGATGAGGTCTGCATCTGCATTTAAAGCCTGTGAATAGGGAATGTCTCCAAACTGCTGCGTTAGCCGCAGAAAATACCAGGCTTTGAAAAACTTAGTTACCGGCAGGTATTCTGCTTTGGCCTGTGCTGTTAAAGCCTGCTCCATTTTCAATACCTGGCGCAGATTATTATAATCATCATAAGTCCCTCTGGTCCAGCCATAATATTGCTGGTTGGAAACGTTATCTGTAAAGGCCATTTGTCTGCTGGCCAGCGCCACACCAAGGTTACTGGATTGAAAGGCCACCTGTTCTACCGAATTCAGCAGCAGGTCTGGTGTTGCAGCAGTTGATTTGTTAGGGTCGGTTTGGAATTCACTGAATTTTTTACATCCTGGATGCAGTAAAACTGATCCTGCAAGGAGTATGTAGATTATCTTTTTCATCTGATCTGGATTAGAATTTGAAGTTTACATTAAAGCCAATTGTACGTGTGGAAGGTGTCTGCAGGTTATCTGCCGCAGGATCGGGATCTACGTTTGGCATTTTGGAGAACAGTAACAGGTTTCTTCCTACCGCAGAAACATTGATACCCTTAATAGCCGACTTACCCAGCCATTTGGAAGGCAGCTGCCAGGTAAGCGTTACCTCTCTTAATTTCAGGAAAGTCTGTGAGAAATAATTGTAGTTATTGTAAGCACCATTACTGGTATTGGTCATATAATCAATATAGTTTACGGCTTTTGTATTAGGTGCAAACGTACGTGTATCGCTAACTATGCTTCCATTGGCATCGTAAGTAACCTGTCCTGAAGTAATTACTACACCTTGTCCAACAAAAGTTGACAGGCCGGCATTTGCTTCATCACGGTATTGGTTAACAGTACCCGGGTTGGTACCACCCCACCACATTTTCTGGTTGGTAGTAGAATACATGGTACCACCTAAACGTCCGTCTACCAGGAACCTGAAGGTAAAGCTTTTGTAGTTAAATGTATTTTCTATACCATAGGTCCAGTCTGGATCCTGATTACCTACATACCTGTTAAAAGTATCTGTAAGGGGAAATCCATTACTGCTATATACTATATTTCCCTGCGGGTCTGTCTGGTAAACACTGGTATAAATCCTGTCTGTACGGTCGCCCACTTTCAGATAATTCAGTGTTGCTGCACCGCCATAAATTTCTTTCAGGTATCTGCGGTAGGTGCTGAAGTTGGCCGAAACGTCCCATCTAAAGTTTTTACCCCTTACCGGTGATGCTGATAAAACAAACTCCAGACCTTTACGCTGGTAAACATTTCCATTTTCGAGCTGACTGGTATAGCCGCTTGTTTCAGACAAAGGGATGGATACAATATTGTTAAAATCTTTGGTCTGATAATAAGTAGCTTCCAGGCTGATCCTGTTTTTTAAAAATTTAGTATCGATACCTACTTCCCAGCTGTCTGATGTTTGTGGTTTCAGGCTGGCATTTAATAAAGCATTTCCATAAACCAGTGAAGGGAGATTGTTCCAGGTGGTACCTTTATTGAAAGAAGGAAGGTAACCATAGGTATAGTCATTATCATTCAAGGTGGCACTTGAAACTCTCGACCATGAAGCCCTACCCTTCAGATAGCTAAACCATTCGGGCAGTTTTACAAATTGTGAAAGCACTACCGAAGAACTTACTGATGGATAGAAGAAGCTGTTGTTAGCGGTTGGCAAGGTGGAGATCACATCATTTCTACCTGTTGCACTCAGGTAAATACCATTTAAAAATTCAAGATCTACCACACCATACACACTGCTTGTTCTTCTTTCTTCCAAAAAGTTAGTGCCCTGGATAGGGTTTGAAGAATTACTCAGGTTATAAAAACCCGGGATATTTAAACCGTCTGTATTGGTAGAGCCATATTTGTTGTTACGGTAATAATTAGCACCGCCAACCTGCGCATGCAGTTTTATTTTTTCAGAGAAAGTATGGTTATAATCCCCGATCAGGTCTGACGCAATATCAAAGTAATTACCAGTGGCCACAGTAAACTGTCCGCGCGATTTGTTGCCATAACCGATATAACTTTTTGGCTCTTTATAGGTACGGTTAAGACCATAGGCATTGATACCGTTTCTGAATTTCACACTGAAAGCAGGACTGATTTTATAATTCAGGTCTACAGATCCGAAGGTATTGTCTTTATTATATCCCCTCAGGTATTCATAAGCCTGGAAGTACGGATTGTTATAATAAGAGTTATTGTAGTTACGCTGCTGTATACCTTCTTTGCCTGGAATCCAGTAATCGCCCAGGTCTTTTACGCTAACATCCGGTCCGGTCCACAGAATAAGGTTGTACAGGTAATTAGTTGGTCCGTACCCTGTTTCAGGAAAGTTATTGGTATACTGTCTGTTATAGCTCAGCCTGGCATCCATGCTCAGTGCTTCAGTTATTTTATAGTTACCAGATACGTTGAATGAGGTATTCTGAAGATCTGTATTCGGTACAATTCCTTTCTGGTAGATATGTGAGGCTGAGGCCCTGAAGCTTCCCTGTTCTGAACTTTTAGTAATACTGATATTGTTACCTGAGATGATACCTGTTTCAAAAAAGTCGGAAACATTGTTTTTACCTCTTGATAAAAATGGCAGCGGTACAAGTTTACCGGTTACAGGATCTACCGGACTGTTAAACTGTGGTGTTTCAAAATATCCGCTTTTTGTACTTGCATCTGGCTGATCAAGTTTTGGTCCCCAGATCCAGCCAGAGCCTTCCGGTCCGCCACCAGAGCCATCTACATAAGTATATTTACCTTTAAAGCCGGCACCATAGATACTCTGTACTTCTGGTATCCGGATAAAGCTTGGCTGAAATTCTGTAGAGGAATTAACATCAATACTAAGGCCATTGCCTTTACCTCTTTTGGTAGTGATCATGATAGCCCCATTCTGTCCGATTGAACCATACAGTGCTGATGCACTTGCACCTTTTAATACACTCATTGTTTCAATATCATCTGCATTGATCTTGTATAAGTCTGCAGACTGATCAGGGATTCCGTCAATTACGATCAGTGGTTTTCTGCCACGCAATGAAATTCCGGGATCCTGGAACAGATCCGTAGAAGGCCTGATGTTTAAACCTGCAACCCTTCCTGTTAAGGAAGTGATCACGTTAGGCTCACGTGCCTTTACAAGGCTTTCGCCCTGAACTTCCTGCACGGCATAACCTAGTTTTGCCTTTTCCTTTTTTATACCCAGTGCAGTGACTACTACTTCTGATAAACCCTGTGCATCATCATTAAGCACAATGGTATAAAAGTCCTGGCCGGAAACCGTTACTTCCTGTTTAATATAACCGATATAGCTGACGGTTAACACGTCACCTGCATTTGCTTTGATGGAGAAATTTCCATCCTGATCGGTAACAGTACCACTTTTGCTGCCTTTAATAAGGATGGATACCCCAGGGAGGCCTTGTTTTTTACTATCTGTAACCTGGCCTTTTATCAGGTCTGCGGTTTCTTTGCTACCTGAAGGGCCAGCTAAAGGTTTGATGATGATTCTTTTACTCAGGGCAGAATAATTGAAGCGGCCCTGTGCTGCCAGCATTTTTAACACCCTTTCAAGATCACTGTCTGGCGCGTTAATCGTTACCTGACGCTGCAGCAGTCCGGAACCATCTACACAGATAATACTGTAAGCTGTTTGTTTTTCAATAATTTCAAATACCTGCTGCAGGGATTTATGATCTGCCCGGAGCGAACAGTTTACGGCTGAAAGTTTCTGATCGGCTGCAGATGCCATGGCAGTAAGGCCGAGCATCATTAAAAAGCTCAATATCCTGAGCCCTTTGAGAGAAAATAAAAAAAGTGTATGTATCTTTTTTTTCATAGTTTTACTAATTAGTTTTTTGAATATCCAATGTTTAAGAGGCTGTTTTAAGCCGGCATTTCGCAGATGCCGGTTTCTTTATGCAGTTCCATGCCTGGCCTGTACTGCATTATGGCAAGTTCTTTCTGGTGCTTTATTTCATTGATGTAGTGTTAAATAAACTTTGTTACCAGCTATATTATAGCTTACATTACCCGCAGCTTTAATGGTTTCCAGCACATTGATGAGTGATTCATTTTCGAAAGATGCATACAGGCGGATATCTGCCGTTGCCTGGTCTGCAAATACAATTTTAATCCCGTAAACGGTCTCTATCTTATCGGCAGCATCTGCCAGCCTGTCATTTTTAAAAATGAGTTTATTGCTCATCCAGGCGGTTACCTGTTCAGCATCAAACTTATGCTGGTATACACGGTGATTGTGATGATTATAAGATAATTCCTGACCTGGCTTCAGCAGATAATCATCCTTTTCACCATCGCCGGGCAGCATAACCTTTACTTTCCCTTCCAATAGAGAGACGGTACTGAGGGGGTTCGATTTATAGCTCCTGACATTAAAATGGGTACCTAATACTTCCACATCCATATCAGTGGTATGCACAACAAAAGGCCTGTGCGGACTTTTAGCTACTTCAAAATAGGCTTCACCTTTTAGTTCGACCATACGCATATTTTTATCAAGCGCTGAGGGATAGCTCAATGAACTTTGGGGGGCAAGATGTACAATGGTACCATCGTCTAGGCGGACTTTCTTTTTCTGCCCGGCTTTGGTAACCTGAAGTATCAGGTGTTGAGCTGGCTGGTATTGATTGTACCTGGCATGAAGCAGGAGAATAACCAGGCCGGTAACAGAAGCTGCTACGGCATACCATCTGGCCGGGCTTGCAGGTTTAATGATTACCTGCTCCTCTGTCTGGGCAATTTTCTGTTTTAGCTTATGCAGGGCAGTATGACTGTCTGCGTGTACCCCTGGCTTAGTTAATAACCAGACATTTTTTATCTCGTAGAATAGCTGCTCGTTTACAGCAGCTGCAGAAATCCAGTCGGCCAGCTGCTCATTTTCTTCAGTACTGGTTTGCTGGGATAAGTAACGTGTTATTAATAAATAATTTTCTTTGTCTTCCAAAATGCAATGTAGTTGGTGCTATAGGGAAGACGTAATTGGCGGTTCAGCTCATGACACTCTTTTTCGAATTAACAGAATGGTAATACAGGTAACCTTAATTTAATATCAGAGGTAATCGCTGGAAGCCTTATAACCTTCTTTCAGGAATTTTAGCGCGCGGTACATATGAGTTTTTACCGAATTGATGCTGATGCTGAGAATGAGGGCAATATCCTCATAAGTAAGCTGATCGTTCCTGTTCATTAAAAAAATGAGCTGCGTACGCGCAGGCAACTTTGATATTAACCTGTTTATTTCAGCATTCAGCTCTTTGTAGGTTAACTGCTGATCTGCAATATGGTCCGGGCAAGGGTTATCGATCAGGCTATCTAAAGACACATAGCTGTACTGGCTGTTTTTACGGTAATAATCGCTGATCCTGTTTTTAACAGAGATATATAAATAGGAGGCAATGGAGGTGTGTACCTGCAAGGTGCTCTTTTGCTTCCATATCTTAAGGAACACTTCTGTGATGATATCTTCAGCCTCATCAACCGGATAAGGAAGCAATACCCGGGAGTAATGAAGGAGCCCAGGATAATATCTGCTAAAAAGTTGATCAAAAGCTTTTTCGTCGCTAAAGCTGATAATTTGATTGAATAGCAGTTCATCGCTGGTTTTCATAATGCATCTGATATGATGCAAGGATACTACCGGCAGATTACGGTTTTGTAAATTCAGGAATAAATCTTGAATTGGTTAAGAAAGCTATGATGATGGGCAGATTGCTGGTACTAAAAAACGGAACAAACCCTGGGGCCTGTTCCGTTTTAAGCTATTAAAAGCGGTATTTATTAGAATTTGTAAGTAACGCTGCCTACAACATTACGCGGGTTCATTGGTTCAAGGGTTGACCATCCTTTGTAGTATTCTTTATCGGTAAGGTTATTCATTTTAAAACCGATAGTATAATGACGTCTGGCATAAGATACAGATGCATTTAATACGGTGTATGCAGGTAAGGCAAACACGCCTGTTGTAGCCCTGTTCAGGATCAGATTTTTACCTGAGTAGTTTCCTCCGAATCCAAATCCAAGACCTTTTGCATCACCATCCATAATTTTATAGCTAAACCAGCCATTCACCTGATCTTCGGGACCAGCACCTTCAGATCTTCTTCCCAGGTAGTCTGCCGGGCCAGCAGCGAGCTTACTTTTGTTTTTTGCATATCCAGCAATGATATTAAAGCCTGGAAGAGGATTTGCATTTAATTGCAATTCTAGACCCCGGCTGTAGTTTTCACCACCCTGGGTATAATCATTCTGTCCTACGGACAAAACAGTGTTTGAAACGCGGATATCATAGTAACTGATGGATCCTGATAATTTACCGTCGAACAGATCTGTTTTGATACCTGTTTCCCATTGATTGGCATGCTCAGGATCAAATACACGTGTAGTGGTAGTTCCGTTGTTATCAATATTTACGGGGGCAACATTTGTAAATCCATTCATGTAGTTACCAAAAACAGAAATCCGGTCTTTCAGTACCTGGTATACTACACCGAATTTTGGTGAAAGAGAGGTTTGTGAATACCTGTCCGCTTCAGCAACACTAAATCCACCATTTTTAAAGTGGTCAACACGCAGACTTAACATGGCAGAAAGTTCTGGTGTAATGTTAATTACATCTGACGCGTATGCGCTGTAGGTTTCCTGCGTGGTTTTACTATCGTTATATCCGGTTGCATTTGTAATGTTATAGATATTATCATAAGTTAATAGGCCAGTATCCATGCCATTTGGTCCGGTAGTTACTACACCTGCAGCTGCATATCCGGAGCTTTTATCATAGGCTGTTCTGTTAAAATAATCCAGTCCTACAACCATGCGGTTACGAATGGTACCGAGGTTAAAATCACCGGTGAAGTTCTGCTGAATATCCGTAGTTTTAGTATTGGCATTCTGATTGGTGATGTAACGACCAAAGGTAGAAGGCACATTGGGATATCCTGGAACAAATTGTGAACCCTCATACAAATAAGAATAAAAACCATCAGACTTGGCAGTTCCAACAGACACTACAGTTTGCGAATTCCATGAATCAGAAATTTTATAGTTCATCTGACCTTGTGCCGATGATACCGGATTTTTCATCGCAATATCGTCGCTGGTATAAGATTTCTTTCTGTCATAAGCCAGACCTTCAAGAGTGGTAGTTTTAAGCGGGGCACCCCTGTCAAAGAATAAACTGGTTGCGTTGGTACTCTTAGATTTTAAGAACTGGGTATTTAGGGTAAACGACAAACGGTCGTTCACTTTATAGGAAAGTGAAGGTGCTATAAAACGGGTATCTCTGAAACCTGCATCCTGAAAGGTATTCTGGTTCTGAAAAGCTGCGTTTACTCTGAATAATAATTTATGCTGTTTGTCTAGCGGTGTGTTTACATCTGCTGTAACCCTAACCAGTCCATAACTACCTACATTTAAACTAACTTCGCCTAAAACAGCATCAAATGGTTGTTTAGTGACAGTATTGATCAAACCACCATAAGAAATTAAACTGCTTCCGAACAAAGTTCCGGAAGGACCCTTGATGACTTCAATTCTTTCAACATTTGATATATCAAGGCTACCATTGGTTAAACCTGGTAAACCATTCACTAAGGTGGGCTGCACGGCAAACCCTCTTAATGAGAAATATCCTGCCCCATCACCGGCGCGGCCCGTAGATGACCATAGTTTATCAACACCAGGAGCATTTTTTAAAGCGTCATCAAAATTAGTCACAATCTGATCAGCCATCAGTTCTTTAGAAATTACAGCATACACCTGTGGGTTTTCCAGATTTTTTAAGGGCATTTTAGCAACAAACTCGCTTTCTTTAACGGCAAACTTATTTGTTTTACCACCGGTAACCACTACTTCTTTGAGCTGCTGATTTGAGGCATTGAGCGTTAACACCAGCTCTGTAGTTTCGTTTGCTGATACCGTGACCCGCTGAGTTGTAGGGCTAACCCCCACCAGGCTGGCCATAATGGTATAGTTACCTGCAGGAAGTCCCTTAAGAACATAATTACCATTTCTGTCGGCAGTAGTGCTGGCTACCCCTTTGATGAAAACCGATACCATTTCTGCCGGAACCCCGTCTGATGTTCTAACGGTACCCCTGATAGTCCCGTTCTTTGATTGTGAAAATGCAGTTAGGACTAACAGCATTAACATGACTGTGGAAAGTGCGTATTTTAACTTTGTAAGTAACATAGAATTATTGCATGTATTATTTAGATTTAATACAAACAAACATACAACATACTTATAACCTTCAAAGCTTTAGTTAAGACTGATTATAAATTACGACATTACAATGACAATACAGTTCAAGCCATATCAGTCATTTTTAATAATTTATTGCTGATTTTAGATAGCATTAGGGATCGTAGAGAAAAACCCAGCACTAGATTAACAACTGATAAATAGATAATTATCAGTTTTCATCAATATAAGTCTTCTTCCGGTCCATAGCCTTTTCCCATCCGTAAGGAAAGTTGACAAGATCTACCTCCAACTCAGTCATTAATTTGCGAACGGCTGTTCGAACTTTTAAGGGCAGTGTATAGAATTCCTTATCAACCGAAGTATTACGTTCCTCATCCAGGGTTCCTTCCTGGTGACGCAAGGCAATTTTCTGTCCTTTATAATAGGTCATGATACGCAGGCGGCCATCATCTGCATCTTCACCCGTGCTGCCATAAACCAAAATGGGATCAATAAGACCGTCATTATCCAGGTCCGCCAGTTTGAAGAACTTAGTCCAGAACCATATCGAACGTTCCGGGTGGTCAGCAGCATCTCCCCTTCTGATCATGTCATTGAGTTCCCATTTCTTCTCCAGACCGGCGGGATTATAAGCCAGGTTAAGCGCTTTAATCTGGTGATGAAGGGTATCACCTTTAGCTATAATTTTATCTATGCTTTCGCTTACCACCAGGAGAAACCTACCGCTGCGGTCATTGTATTCATACACCCTTCTGATAGGGAGACTGATCCTGAACTGATTTTTGACAGTGGCGGTAAATATGGCATTACTTTCTGTTTTGCTGAGTATCCTGCTGGCGGGAACGGTCTGCGCAGAAAGACCAAGGGCGGAGTTAAGGAAGAAGAATGTTACAATAGCTGTTTTCATAATTTCGTTTAAGATAAACAAAATGACTGCTCATTTGTTCAGGTGATGATATTATGCTGTAATGCTAAGACCTGGTATTTTTGCAGGCAATTGCTAAAAAAACTATAGGATTAATATCATCTTTACTGAAAATCTAAATTAATTATGAGCTTTATTTTCCACCTTCTCATCAATGCCGCAATCTTGCTGGGTATGACTTATGTATTACCTACTGTAATTATAAAAAATTACACTACTGCCATCCTGGTAGCACTGGTAATTGGTTTATTAAACGCCACTGTTGGTTTCCTTATCAGATTTCCTATCAACATCGTAACTCTTGGTCTGATCTCATTCCTGGTGCATCTGGTGGTAACTGCCGTGATGATCAAGATTGCTGATAAATTGTTTAAGGATTTTGAAGTAAAAGGCTTTGCGCCTGCAGTTATTATAGCACTGGTAATGGCCATAGCAGGACTAATCTTTTAGTCCTGCCTAAGCCTGCTATTGTAAATTGATTTTACTGATTTTAACTGCAAATTCTTTATCTGCATTTCCACTGAACAGTATCTGCAGCTTTTCTACCTTGTTCATTTCAGGACTGCCTGCTGGTTTCATTGCAGAAAAGTTCAGTTCCTGAAAGCCTGGATACGGTCTTGGTAAGAGCACTGCTGAACCTTTCCTGAAGCTGGAAATGGGTATCAGCAATTCCCCGTCATTTTCAGTAATTACCGCAGCTGCAGTATAGGCCGCGCCATCTGCATCAAACAAGACAATCTTTATTGCCGTTTTTATGCTGGCACTCGCTGTGATCTTTAGCATTTTAAACGACGCTACTGCATTGGCTGCTGTGCGCTGAAGCTTGTCTTTCACAAAAATTTCGAGGCCACCCAGCGCAGGTTTTGGAGAGGGCTTATGGCTAAGCTGCAGTACCTGCTGCCCATCGGCTAGTTTAATCAATTCATATGGATCTGTTTTCCAGTCTGGCGAGTACATGACGAGATCCTCGGTTTCCTGACCTGCCTGATAGAGAGATACCGATTTAACTGTGCTGCCGGCAACGGCACTTTCAGGTAGTCTTCCTGCAAAAGAAATAGTATCCCTTTTCCGTCTGCCAGAAACTGTAGGTTCAGCAAAAGATATTTTCGGGTTGCTTTTGAACATTGCAACCGGGTCTACAAATTCATGAAGGCCGATAGTACCAATTTTTGTCTGAGCATTAAACGTGTTTTTGATTCCTTTTTTTGAGATCAGATAGGTTCCGGGACTAATATCGAATGTACTGCCAACAGCCTGTGTAGCATACAGATTATCTTTATTCAAGGGCATCACCTGAAATTGGGCACCCAGATCTGCCAGGTTAATTTTCATCTGGTTGCTTCTGTTGATTACCTGGGTAAAAGCATTATCCAGCGTGTTTTTAGCAAATGGGTCTTTCAGTTGTACCACATCTGGTAATACTTCCAGTCGCCAGCTACCCTCTGCCAGTTTATCCAGAAAATAAGCCCCGGTACCGCGGTACGCAACCACTTTGGATGTGCCTACACCGGCAATATGCTGAAGTGCTGAAGCCTTTACTGGAACTGACAGGGTGTGGTTGGAATAGTAGAATTCTGTTGCTGTATTCATTTCACTCAGCTGCCTTTTATAACTCACTGTAAAGGGACCAAATGCAGTATCAGCCGGGAAAGATCCATAGGATTTATACAATGGCGTTTGGCGAAAAACCTTGGCCGCAATCAGGAGACTGATGGCTTTTGCCGGTGTGTAGGCCAGGTTGAGATAGTGGGTCTGATATTCTGTATTGGCATATGCCGTACCCAGCGGATCGTAAGCGAACTGTGTGGCCCATTGGAAACCGGCAGTCCGGAAACTGCGGGCCATAGCCGGATACATATATGATTTTAATACATCGGCCGCATCAAACTCATAAATCATTTTTGGTTTGTGCAGAAATTGGGGAATCGTATCAAAAGGAATATGATAACGGTCTACATTAGGCAACAGATTGCCTTTAAGTTCATGGCCAGCCACCAGACCTGTAGGGTACCACTGAAAACTAAAGCCATCGGCTTTTGACCTGGCAACAGCATCGGCGTAGGCGGGCGACTCACTGATATTGTAAAACACCGGTTTGGTCCAGCCTGAATTAACGATGGCGGCCTTCATGCGGTTGATATAATTAGTGGTCAGCTGCTTTTCACCAGAATGGTTAGGTTCATTATTAATTTCTGTTGCAATAACAAACTGATCCTGCCCGTATGTTTTACGGGTATAAGGATTTACATGTCTGAAAAACTGAGCCAGGTACTTTTCCTGGGCTTTGAATGCAGCTTCAATTGTTACCGCCCCTTTTTTACCATATTTTTCTACAAAACTACCTGTCTTATCATCTTTATCTGGATAGCCATTGCCCCAGAAGGCAATGGGCGTAATAATTATCCTGATCTTTCGCTCCTCCAGTTTAGACAACAGATAGTCAAATAACCGCAGATGTTCGTTATTGATTAAATTTCCGGTCGAGTCGCTGATTTCCGTATCCCATACGTGCACGCGGAAGGCATTGATGCCCAGTCTTGCAAAATGGTACACATCCTGGTCTATAGCTTTTTCTATATCAATATTTAAGGCCTGGTGCGAACGGTAACCGTAAGCAAAAGGCAAAGTATAATTTACACCAAAGTAACTGGCTTCGGCATTGGTGGCTGACAGGCGCAGCACACCTTTCTTATCAATGTATATTTCATTTGCACCCGTTTCCGACTTGGCTTTCTTCTGTGCATTTACCAGTAAAACCGGCAGCAGCAGTAAAGCCGTAAACAATCTCCGCATCATCATGTATCTATATTTAGTATTTGCTTTATATTTCCCGCTATGGCAGGTTGTACAAACGTAGGCAAATTATATATTTCCTGCATGCTAAATACGCAGTATGATCTGATAGCGTATTGGCTGATTATTTCTGCATTACCATAACTCCGTTCATGATGAAAGTGCTTCCGCCATCGGCAACCATATTGTACACTTTCTGCGTACCGCCGGCATGCTCATCTTTTTTCCAGACTGTGTATACATCGTATTTACCGGTATGCTCGTTAAGGCATAGCACCTCTTCACCTACCGCAATTTCACCCATTTTACGACTCCCTGCTTTGGTCTGCATTGGATGGTTCGGTGTAGCCTGTAATACCTTTGTGCTTAATACTATCTCTGTTCCGGCAGTACTTTGCATTTGTGTTGCAGCGGTTAATACCAGACTAGTGAGTGCATAGTTTTTAGCCGTATGTTCGGTTAGCTCTTTTACGGTAACAACAGAGGATTGTTTGGTCAAAGGATCAACGGTAATTACAGCATCACCTGACTTCACATCTTTCAGGAGTTTTTTTGATCCGTTGGCCATGGCCACTTCTTCTGTTCCCGGAAAGCAAATATCACTGCCATAGGTAGCTTCTTCTTCAGAAAGGTTTTTACCATGGTTTAACACTTTATACTGCTGAAAGCTCAGCTCTTTAGACAAGATATAGGAAAGCTTAAGGATGAAGTTTTTTTCCTCTTTATTGATATTGTCTATATCAGTAAAGTATTTGTCCCATACTTTGGCATCTGCAGTAAAGTCTGGAACAACTGCTTTATAAACTTTACCTTTTTCTGTGGTGTAAAAGACCATCAGCCCTATTTCCTGCATTCCTTCTTTAGACATCAGTTTATACAGGTCTATCCTTTTCTTCAGTCCATCGTCGCCTGTAATAAAATAGGGTTTACGGGCCTGGTACCGATCTAATATATAAGCGTTGTCGAATTTAACATAAGTATCTTTATCAAGGTCAGCAATAGTAAAGCCCTTAGCTTTCTCATACTCTTCCAGGGTTAAGGGACGGGGGTTAACAGTTTTTTCCTGCGCCATGGCAGCATTGAAGGCGGAGGCCAGAAGTAAAATCAGTAGTAGTTTACGCATCATTAATGAGTTAATTGATCTTTTTTATATTAAGAAATAGCTTTAAAGGCTTCTGCAAATGCTTCCATTTCATCCATCCGGCCTATACTTACCCGGCACCAATGCTGTCCGTTGAAGTTCCACACACGTATACCCACACCCTTATCATTCATTAGCTGTGAAAATTTAGGGCCTTCCATTTTAATAGGGAACATCACAAAATTAGCAGAGGAAGGAATATAGTCGTACCCTTCTTTTTTCAATACAGCGTACAGATATGCTTTTGAGGCTTCGGTTTTCTTGAGTGCATCCGTAAGGAAATCCTTTTCCTGATAGGCCGCAATTGCCGCAGCAACGGTAGTAGCACTGAGGCTCATAGAACCAACTGCAAAATCAGACAGTTTTTTAATCGTATCTGGCTGTGCCACTACATAGCCGCACCGTAAACCGGCAAAACCATAAAGCTTACTGAAAGTGCGGGCAACAATTACATTGCTTCCGGATTTTACCAGGTCTATCATGCTGGCTGCCTGTGGATCTGGCATATAATCGATATAGGCCTCATCAATAAACACAGGAACTTTTTTACTCACCCGCTCACAAAAAGCTTTTAATTTTGCAGTATCCAGAACCGTTCCGGTAGGGTTATTGGGATTGCAGATATATACCAGTCCGGTGTTACTGGTAATTTTTGCCTCCATGGCTTCCAGGTCATGCTTATAATCTGCTGTTAAAGGCACTTTTACCCATTTGGCACCATGAGATTCTGCCGTTGATGGCATATCGTTATACGTTGGATCGGCAGACATCACTTCTGCGCCATTTTTACAGAATTGCAGGGCAGCGGCCATCAATAAGGGTGAAGAACCAGCATCCATTAAGATATTGTTCTGCTTAATCCCTTCATGGGCAGCAATTTTTCCACTCAGCTCGCGCATGCGCATAAAAGGATATTGATAACTGAGTTCCAATGCTTCCTGCACGGCTTTTTTTGCCGCAGGCGATGGTCCGAAAGGGTTTTCATTTGCGAGGAGCCTGGCTTTCATCACCGGCGGAGATTGCAGAATAGCTGCTTCCTCTACAAGGCGGTCGCCGAACAAGTTTCTCTGCAGGTTTTTAGGCATTGCGGCCAGTTTGTTAAAAGCACCCGAGAAGAAAGCTGTACTTCCTGCCAGCAGGGCGGTTGATTTAATCCAGTTGCGACGGTTGATTGAGTTTGGCATAATTTGATGGTTGTTAGGTCTATCCTTTTGAATTTACGGTAGGGTATTCAGCCCTTGATTCTGTTACACGGTTATGAATGCTGTTAACCACACTCCTGGCAGATTCCAGGGCACCAGCCATCCAGGCATTGAGGAATGTGAGGTGTTCACCGGCGAAGTATACATTTCCATCTGGTTTCAATAAGGATGGATAAGCATTTTGCCGGGTTTCATTATTGTATACTGCCCAGCCGCCCATATTGTATTTGGTTTTATGCCAGCTTACCGAAAATGACTTCTCAAATTCCTTATCATACTGCGGATGGATCATTCTTCCCTTTTCAAGGGCGAGTTTTTCACGGTCGGCATAACTCAGCTCCCCTACCCGCTGTGCTTTTTCATTAAAATTATAACAGCCGATCAGCACCCCTTTTTTATCGAGATAATTATTGGAGGGATAAAAGATCTGTGTCAGCTCATTGTTGGTATGGGTAATACCGCCATAGATATGCTCGTCTTCTTCCCAGAAACGGCGTTTAAACTGAAGTGCGATCTTTCCGGTCTGGTTATAACCGATATAGTCTATCGCCCTGCTCACATCTGAAGAGAAATTATTATTGATATTGCTCAGCACCGGCAATGGTAATGTACAGATACATATATCCGCTTCCAGTTCCTGAGTGCCGGTTTTGTCTTTATAGGCTACCTTTACACCATTGTTCTGGTTATTTATAGATAAGACTTCTGCATTGAGGCGGATCATAGGGGATATTTTTTTCTCAAAAGCTTTAGCAATAGCATCCATTCCGCCTACGGCCTGGAACATAGTCATCTGCAGCTCGTAGGTATACTCGGCAACATTATAGAAATCGGGATCCATTAAACCCGAATTGATAATATCTGCCAGGCGGTACGGATCAGCAATTTTGCCTGGCCTGTTGCCGGCACCGGGACTTTCCAGATAGCCTCTTCTGGCAGATGCCTTATAAAGTTTATCTACATCCAGTCCACCCTCGGCCATTAGGTATTCTATAACTTTCTGGCCATCTTCCTTGCTCATTGCCGCATCCAGGTTACCATGGTCCATACTCTTAGCCAGCATCTCTGCCATGTACCCGCGTACGTCGTTATGGATTTCTCTGTTGCGTATTTTTCTATTTGATAAAGGGCCTTTGCCTTCAGCAAAAAAGTATGTGCTCTCGTTTACATTATTGTACACCTGTATAGGCACGCCGAGCTCTTTGCAGTAATGCAGGGTAAGCTCATGGTTATGTGGTATTCTTGAGGGGCCGGCATTGAAATACAGACCTTCATCAAAGTTTGCTGCAACAGGGGCGCGACCGCTTTCAGTATGTACACTGTTGTTTCTTACACTCCAGCATCTGCCCCCGGTCCTTTCCCTTGCTTCGAGCAGGGTGCAGTGGTAGCCTAATTTGGTCAGCTCATAGGCAGCGGCCATGCCTGCCAGTCCTGCGCCTAGTATAAGTACTTTTTTCCCATTGGTTTTACCTTCCAGATTAAAAGCATGTGCAGGCGCAGCTTGAAGTACACCAAGTGCCATCATTGCAGGATAACTGGCAGCGAGAAGCGTAGTTTTGTTCAGAAAATCTCTTCTTGTTATCGATTTCAATGTAATTATTAATAGTTATTGCGGTTTGTGCAGTTAAAAATAGGAAAATATGCGGTTTTTATTATACTAAAACCTATTATTTGCGACAATTATCCAAATAAATAATGATAATTCAATATTGAAGTAGGTCGAATAATTAATTACAGTAATATTATTACAAGAATAGACAGAAATTACTAGAAGAACGGAGCTTCGTCATTGATATCAGAACAAAAGATAAATTACAAATAAGCAAATCAATTAGATCAACACCCAATTCAACATCACCGATCGTCCCTCAATACCTGCCATTCGTCAGCTTTTTATTTCATACCGATACTATTGCCAGGATATTTGATCTGTCTAACAGCAAAACAACGTATGAAAGCCCTTTTAATAACACTCTCTCTTAGTCTGATAATTCTACTTGCACATGCACAAACCACAATTAGTGGAATTCTTACTACTAAGAAGGGAAATCCTCTGGCTAAGGCCAATCTCAGTATCAAAAACAGTTACGACGGAACTACTACAGATAATAATGGCAGATTTTCTTTTACCACTACTGAAACAGGGAATCATATATTACAGTTTTCTGCATTTAATTATGAAACAGATTCTATCCGGATAGAATTAAAAAACACACCTGTAACGGTTAACTTTAGTCTGAAAGAAGCAGTAAATGAGCTGGAAACTGTTGGCATCAGTGCGGGTTACATTATTGCTGGCGACGGGAAAAAAGGTGCGGTATTGACATCATTGGATATTGCCACCACTGCAGGCGCAAATGCCGATATATTCGCAGCCCAGCAAACCATGCCCGGAACACAGGCTGCTTTTTCTGAGAACGGACTTTTTGTGCGTGGTGGTACTGCAGCAGAAACCAAAACCTATTTTGACGGAATGCTGGTTAAAAGTCCGTTTAATGCTACTGTTCCAGACCAGGCATCAAGGGGCCGCTTATCTGCATTTCTGTTTAAAGGAACCTCCTTTTCATCAGGCGGTTATTCTGCTCAGTACGGACAGGCACTTTCCTCGGCACTCATCCTGGAAAGCAAGGACCTGCCCGAGAAAACCACTACCGGTATTTCCCTGCTAACGGTGGGTACGGGCATAGACCAGAACATCAGGTTTAAAAACAGTGCATTCACAATTGGCGGGTACTACTATAACCTCAAACCCATATACCATATCATTAAACAGGAAAACGAATATGTAAAAGCCCCGGAACAGCTGGGGGCCAACATCCATTACAAATGGAAAACCTCGGCCAGCGGAATGTTCAAAGTTTACGCTGCTTATAGTGCAACAAAGCTGGCGGTTTTCAGAAAAGATGCAGACCATCCTGACAGTGCAGTCTACTTCAGTAACCACAACAGTAACGTGTACATTAATTCTACTTATAAAGAATATCTTGGTAACCAGTGGAAGATAGAAGCTGGTTTCTCTTATAACCGCGATAAGGACCAGGGAATACTCACTGCAGATGATTATACGCGCCAGGATCACCTAAGCCAGGGTAAGATTACCTTAACTAACTATTTCGGCCGATTGTCTGACTGGAAAACTGGTGCCGAAACGTTTAACACCGGACGCAGGGAAAGTTTAAACGGGCAGTATCGCAGTTATCAAGACCAGCTCAGCGCGGCATTTGCTGAATCTGATCTGTTCCTGACCAGTAAGCTGGTGCTGCGGCTTGGCGGCAGGGCTGAATATTCCTCTTATTTAGCTAACTATAACCTGGCTCCCAGAACCTCCATAGGCATTAAAACCGGCGGCACTGCTCAGGTATCATTTGCTTATGGACGCTTTTTCCAAAACCCGGAAGATGAATACCTGGTGCTTCAAAAACTGAACTATGAGCGTGCCGATCATTATATCCTTAAATATGAAATCAACCCGAACGAAAGGAACTTCAGAATTGAGGGATATTACAAAAACTACCGCCAGCTAACCAGGGAGGAATCTGGGAAACTGAATAATTCTGGTTCAGGATATGCCAAAGGCTTTGAGGTTTTCTGGAAAGATAAGAAGAGTATCCGCAATGCAGATTATTATATTTCTTATTCCTTTCTTGATACCAGACGGATATTCAGGGACTTTCCTGTAATGGCAACACCCAGCTTCGCCGCAAAGCATACCGCCACTGCCGTATACAAGCATTTTATCAATTCCTTACAGACACAGGTTGGCGGTACCTACAGCTTTGCATCTGGCAGGCCTTATGTAAACCCGAACAGCACTATATACCTGTCAGACCGTACAAAAAACTACAACAGCCTGAGTTTAACGCTCAGCCACCTTACTCATATTTTGGGGCAGTTTACAGTGCTGTATGTTAATGCCAACAACGTTACCGGTTTTCAAAACATTTACGGCTATCAGTACAGCAGCGATGGAATGAACAGAAGGGCGATAGTGCCCGGGGCAAAGCGCGACCTTATTGTTGGATTGCTGATGACCATCGGCGACAACACCTTTGTGAGATAATCAATCAATTATAAATTTAAAACCAATTACTATGAAAAATCTATTTCAAACAATGCTGTCATTTCTGTTGCTGATCAACCTGAGCAGTTATGCCCAAACCAGTACTGATAAATTTAAAATCGGGATGCTGAAAGGGTTAGAAGAGCTCCAGAAAGCAAATCAGCCCGATGAATTTCTAAAGACTGCCAATTATTTTGAACGTGTGGCGCAGGCAGAAAGCAAACAGTGGCTGCCGGCTTACTATGCGGCTTACGCAAACCTGATGACTGGCCTGATGGGTTCTGATAAAAAAGTGCAGGACCAGTATTTTGACAAAGCACTGCAGCAAATCGTACAGGCTGATGCCCTTGCAGCAAACAACAGTGAAATCCTTGCACTTAAAGGATACATCCAGTTTATGAAAATGAGCATAGATCCCCAGGCAAGATTATCGCTCATGGCCGAGTCATCAGCTTCCCTTGGAAAGGCCAAAGCATTAAACCCGGATAACCCACGGATTTATCTGATCAATGGTCAGAACATTTTTTATACACCAGAGGCTTTTGGCGGTGGTAAAGCCAAAGCAAAACCTATCCTGGAAAACGCAGTTGCAAAATTTGCTATATTTAAAGCGGCCACAGATTTAGATCCAATATGGGGTGCAGAACGGGCAAAAACCTTATTAGCACAATGTAAATAATGAAACAGTCAGACACCTCTACAGCAATACCAGACAAATCTCGCATAAAATTTATCTATACCCGCTGGTATAAGTCTAATCTGTACAACCTGATCCTGGGCGTCTTAATTGGCGTAGTATTGAGCCTGGCAATCAGTGCTTATTCCGGCGAATGGATTGGGTTGCGCCGGATGTTATTTCAAATACTTTACAGCGTAGTGATCAGTATCAGCATCACTAATGTGATCTATATACCGCAGCGGTTCCTGCGCTTCAAAAAGCAAAACACCTGGTACTTCCTGCTGGTATTTTATGTTTCCGGCCTAACCGGGATGATCATTGCAATCGAGCTGATTTACCTGATCCGTGCCTGGCTCTTCGGGGAGCAGTACCACTTTTTTCACTGGGAGGACATCAGGTTCAGCCTGGTAATTGTAGTAGTGGTCTGTACATTAATCTATGCATATATTGCACAGAAACGAGGTTTAAATGCTAAAATACAGCAGCGCGACCTGGATTTACTGAAGCTCAAACAGATGAATACCCAGGCAGAACTGGCAGCATTGCATTCCAAGATCAATCCTCATTTTCTATATAATTCCCTGAATGCAATTGCCAGCCTGATCCATGAAGATCCGGATGCGGCCGAAAGCATGACCTTGAAACTGTCAAAACTATTCAGGTATAACATTAACCAGAACCAGGAACACCTGGTTCTGGTTAATGAGGAAATGGAAATTGTGAGCACTTACCTGGATATAGAGAGAGTGCGCTTTAATGACCGTATCAGCTTTGAAATTACGGTTGATGACGGACTTCATGAAGCAAAAATACCGAGATTTCTGATCCAGCCATTGGTAGAGAATGCGTTAAAACATGGATTAAAAGATATCGCCTCTGGAGCCGCACTGCAAATCAGCCTCAAAAAAACTGCCTGGCTGGAAATCAGCATCGCCGATAACGGCAGCCCTTTTCCGGATGCACTCGAAACCGGGTATGGGTTACAAAGTACGTATGACAAGCTTGATTTATTATACAGTAATAATTACGAAATCCAGATCAGCAACCACCCTGTTAAACAAATAAAAATCCAAATTCCGCTGCGCTATGAATAAAATCTGGAATACTTTAATCATCGATGATGAAAGCCTGGCGAGGCAAAGGCTTAAAAGGCTGCTGGGTGTATATGACTGTATCAGCCTGAAAGGCGAAGCAGCAAATGGACTGGAGGGACTGCAGCAGATTGAAATACTGCAGCCAGACCTGGTGTTCCTGGATATTGAAATGCCAGTATTAAATGGATTTGAAATGCTGGGCAGACTTACAACGTCTCCAAAAGTTATTTTCACTACCGCATATGACCAGTACGCAGTAAAAGCATTTGAAGAGGAATCGTTAGATTACCTGCTAAAACCTATCGAAAAAGAGCGACTTGATAAAGCCATCAATAAATTAAAAAACCTGCAGTCAGGCACAGCCTACCACCTCCCTCTGGAGCTTTTGATGAAGCAGATCAACAGCAAAAGAGAAATCAAGACACTTACTGTAAAAATTGGCGACCGCATTTTGTTAATTAAGCTGCAAGACCTGGCCTTTATTGAGGCTGAAGACAAATACGTTTTCCTGCACTCGGCAGATGGAAAGAAAAACCTGACTGATTTTACTATTTCTGGCTTAGAGGAGAAATTGCCGGGAGATTTTGTAAAGATAAACCGGGGCATATTAATCAATACTGAACTGATAAAAGAAATCAGGAGAGGTTTTAACGGATCATATTACTTTATTATGGATGATATTCATCAAACCAAACTCAGTTCCAGCCGTGGACAGGCCCCTTTTTTAAGAGAGAGATTTGATCTCTAGTGTGACAGCTGGCAGGCCTTGCAGGTTATAACCCGGTATCATTTCTGTGAAAATCTTATTAAGGGTATTAGTTTACTATATTTAGGAGCATATAAAAATCCTGATGAAAAAACTATTACTAAGCCTGATCACTACTGCTACAATCTTAACTGCCAGCGCACAGTCGCCTGTGATTATCAATAAAGACCCTCAAATTGAAAAAATGGTAACGGAGGTAAATCCTGATTCCATGCGTAATTATATCAGTAAGCTGGTAGCTTTTGGCACAAGGAATACCTTAAGCAATGTGAGCAGTCCGAAAAGAGGAATTGGGGCAGCAAGAAACTGGATACTGGGAAAATTTAACACTTTCGCCAAATCATCAGGCGGCAGGTTATCAGCAAAGCTTGATACCAGCAATTATCTGCCAGATGGCAAGCGGATCGACGTACCGGTAATCCTCACTAATGTAATAGCCACGCTTAAAGGCACAGATCCTAATGATCACCGTATATTTGTAATCAGCGGTCATATGGATAATATGCGCACAAGCGTGATGGACCGTGAAGGCGATGCACCCGGCGCAAATGACGATGGCAGCGGTACTGCTGCGGTTATAGAATGTGCAAGGATAATGTGCAGGGAATCTTTTCCGGCAACTCTTGTTTTTGTGGCTGTTTGTGGCGAAGAACAAGGACTGCTGGGCTCGGGCTTTATGGCTGCCAATGCTAAGAAAGATAACTGGGAAATTGCAGCAGTGCTGAACAACGATATTATGGGTAGCAACAACAGCAATGAAACCAATATCATCGAAAATACAAAAATCAGGGTATTTAGCGAAGGTCTTTCCACATTCGAAATGGACGATAAAAAAGCTGCGGCAATACGGGCAATGGGATTGGAAAACGATGGCGGATCCAGGCAGCTGGCACGCTATATTAAGGAAATAGGTGAACGTTATGTAGAAAACCTGGAGGTATTTATGGTATACCGTCCCGACCGTTTCTTGCGGGGCGGCGATCAGCAGCCATACCAGCAAAAAGGATATACCGCAGTGAGGATTACTGAGATGAACGAAAACTTCTATCATCAGCATCAGAATGTACGTACCGAGAATGGTATAGCTTATGGTGACCTGGCAGAATATATGGATTTTGAATACCTCAGAAAAAATACTGCGCTTAACCTGGCTAATCTGGCCAACCTGGCAAAATCTCCGGCAATTCCACAAAATGTAGGAATAACAGTTGCAGGCTTGGGCAACTCCACTTCCCTGAGCTGGAAAGCCCCTGTTACCGGTAAGGTAAAAGGTTATTATGTAATGATGCGTGAAACCACGAGCCCTGTATGGCAGAAGAAATTTTTCACCACTGCTACAGAGATGAAGCTGCCCTATTCAAAAGACAACTACTTCTTTGCCCTTCAGTCTGTAAGTACAGATGGCAATGAAGGATTACCCGTAATGCCATCCGTGCAAAGGCCAAAGCCTGCTACATCGCCAAAGTAAGTTACCACATAAGCGGAGAATAGCCGCCGCATTTGACGGCTATTCCGCTTACACACACACACACACACAACCCGGCACTAAGTGCCGTAGTAACTTTTAATTGCTTCTTTCAGCAACACAAAATCGTCGTCTACAGGTTCGATCAGTTTTTTTAAACCGGAGAGTTTCTTTCCTACAGTATGGATTTTAATATCCGTGTAGAGTTCTTCGTATTCAAAGATATGCGCAGACAGTTTTTCGAGCAGTTCAATATAAACTGCATATGACTGCTCCAGTTTCTTTCTTTTCGACTGCATCATCATTGAATCAGTGATATAGCCATTCTCATAAAGAAACCCTTCCAGTTGAGATAAAGCATCATTCAAACGCTTATGTCTCGCATTACTGATCCCCTGCATAATTTACAGTAATTTCGGTGCTGTTACCTGGCCAAAGCGGAAGCCTACAGATACCTCATGAGATCCATTACTGATCTTTCCGATATTGCCATTACCAAAGCCGGTCTGGTAGCTGTAACCAATTTTCACATTATTATTCAGCGTAACGGACAGTATGCCGGCAATTTCTTTGGTAGTTCTATAATTTACCCCTACCCCAAACTTATCCTGCAGAAAAACAGTTGCAGAAATATCCGCCTGAGTATCAAAAGATCTGCTATAAGCTACCAAAGTAGCAGGTTTAAGTTTTACTTCTTCGCTCAGCGTAAAAAGATAAGCACCACTGAAGTAATAGGTGTTGCTATAGTTCCGCTTATCTTCTTCGGAAGCGGTTCCCAAACTACGGATGCTTAAACGTGGAATGGAGGCACCGATATAATATTGCTCCGGACTATAGAACATTAGCCCCAGCCCAACCGTACCTACAGTTTCCCGGATATCGTCACGGAAGCTAACATCATTGGGATCTACTTCAGAATAGCTGGCTATGTAGTTACGTATACCGGCATTAAAAGATGCTGCAAAATAATTACGCTCGGAAAGCTGTACTGCTTTAGCAAAGAAGGCCGAAACCTCTGTCAGTTTTTCAATATTGAATTTATCATACGTTAGTGATAATCCAGCTGCAGCTTTAATACTTTCGATAGGCATACTGCCATTAAATTGTAAGGTATAAGGGGCACCCTCTATACCTGTCCACTGTTTCCTGGTGTTAAGGTTCGCAGTTCCTGCCTTATCGAGTAGTGAGTAGGTAGAGTTAAAAGGAACCTGGTTATCATGATACTGGGTATAAGAAGTAGCTTGCTGCGCATATATACTGATTCCGGAAAGCATTGCAGCGGCGGTAAACAGTACTGATTTTATAAGTTTAATCATTGTATAAGTATTTTATAAGCAGGCCATGTTAATCCATGGCCTGCAGCATATTAATATTTGAGGATAAAGTAGCCTGTTTTACGTTTCACTTTTGCTTCTACATTGTATTCGATAAGGCAGAAATATGTTCCCTGCGGCAGTATGGCACCAGATTTAGATTTACCTGTAAATACATGCGTATCATTGTCATACCCTTCAATATCAAATACTTTAATCCCTGAGCGGCTGATAATAGTTACTTTGTTCAAAGGATAATCTTTGATACCATCAATAGTGAGGAACTCATTTACCCCATCACCATTGATAGAAAGTGCCGGATGAACTTTTACCCCGTCATCTTCTGCATCTGCTACCTGAGCAATCTGTACCGCAATTTTAGCTGCTGCATATTGATTGTTACCCGCCTGTACGGCTGAGACCTGTACTTTACCAACCCGCAATCCTCTGATCACATCGCCAGTTAGGGATACATGTGAAGGATCTGCCGTGCTGAAAGTTACCGGCAAGCCTGAGCTTGCTGTAGCTTTTAAAGTATAGCTTGTACCGTCTGGTTTTAAAACAGGGATAGCCTCAAAAGTAATAGTCTGTGCCACCTTGCTTACCACCAGTAAACGTGTTGTAGAAGGTGTTGAAGAATAGCTTGGGTTAACAGGAGCAGCTGCAGTAATTGTCACATTACCTGCACCAACAATATGGATTTTATTATCCACAATGGTTGCCACAGAGGCATCACTGCTGCTAAATACCGGTGTCTCGCCACTGGTAAGTACCGTTGAAGGTACAAAATCAGCATCACCTACCAATTTGGTTGCAATGGCATCCATGGTGATGGTTCTGCTGGTGGCTGTAACTGTAAGAATACCATTTACATAGTTAAAGCTGTAGTTTTCATCTGTTGCACCTGAAAGTACAATTGGATAAGTTCCCGCAGGAGAGGTTGCATTGGCAAGGGTTGTTGCCACCGCTTTGTTTTCTATAACCGCTTCAGTTTCTGCATTTACAAAACCAGTGTATCTTGCAGTAAATGTTGGGTTATCTGCACCATATACCTTAGATTTATTATCTGCTGTTGCAGTAAGAACAGCTTTATTTATTGTCAGTATACCTGCTTCATAACTGAAGGTATAATTCAGTGCGGAGCCGCCTGTGCCAGTGATCTGATAAGTACCCACAGGCGATAATGGTGTAGCGGTAGTTGTTAACAGCGCTGGTGCCGAAACTGCAGTCGACGCAGTTTCATTGTATGCAAAACCATCATATGTTGCTGTTAAAGCAGGATTAGCCTGACCATAAGTTTTTGTCTTGCTATCTGCACGTACCAGCAAAGTCCTCTTCACAATTACCAGCGGCTTTGATGCAGTATTTGCAACATAGTCTGCAGTTCCAGGGAAAGAGGCTATGATATTGGCCCTACCTGCGGAAACAATTTTTACCCTTCCGTTTTCTATCGTGGCAACGCTGAGGTTATCCGAGCTGAATGTTGCCTGTGCACCAGATTCTGCAACGGCTACAGGCGTAAAGTTTGCATCACCGTAAGTAATTACCGGGAAATCGGTAAAGGTGATGATCGGTAAACCCTTTACAAATAGTTGTCCTGCTTCATAAGTAATTGCATAGTTGGCGGCAGCAGCGCCAGTAACATTGATTGGATAGATACCTTTTCCTGACGATACTGTAGCAGTTGTGCTGGCAACAGGAGCTGTAGTAAATACAGCTGGTGTATCGCCGTTTACAAATCCCTGGTAAGTAAAAATAAATGCCGGATTTGGCTGACCTTGCGGGCGCTCTGCATCAGCAGCCTTGATTACCAGTGCTGCAGGTTGCACAACAAGACTTCCCGCCTGGTAAGTTATGGTGTAATTTTTTGCATTAGCTAATCCCGCTACAGTAATAGGATAGGTATTTACACCCGATGCTGCCGTTGCGGTGGTAGCAGTAACTGTATTTAATGCCAGGTCCTGCAGTTTGTCTTGCAGTGCTAAGCCTGTTGCGGTTAGCGTTAATACCGGATTTGCCTGACCGTATGTTTTGCTGAGGTCATCTGCTTTTACTACTAAAGCAGCTTTGGTAATTTCAAATACCCCTGTGCCATAAACAAATCTGTAATTTGCTGCTACTGCCGAAGATGAGGTAATGGCATATCTTCCTGCAGGAGAATTGAGGTCTGCTACCGTGCTGAACTGAGCTGGATTACTGAATACAGTTTCGTTTTCAGCATAAGCTAATCCGCTGTAGGTAGCCGTAAATACTGGGTTCGGCTGACCATATACTTTTGTAGCGGCAACTGGATTAACAGTTACTTCTTTCTGCGCTACGGTAAGGGTCGCATTTGCACTTAATCCGGTACTGAAATTTGCAGTAACCTGGGTACTTCCCGCACCTTTAATTTCAAGTAAGCCTGATGCGTTAACCTGTGCAATAGCAGTATTAGCTACACTGTAGGTTACAGTTGCGCCCTGGCTTCTTGCCGCAGGATCAAATGCTGCATCGCCATATACTTTAGTGATGTTTGCAAAAGCAGTATTGCCTTCGCTTAAACGTCCGTTTACATAAGTGATATTGTAGTTGACAGAACTTAATCCTGATGGGATTATTATTGTCCCCGTTGCGTCAGTTTGCAGACTAAAGTTGAGCGTTCCAGACAATTTGCTTAAATCATCATTATTCACAAAACCAGCATAGCGTGCAGTAAACTGCGGATTTGGCTCGCCGGTTAATTTTGCTTTATCGTCAGCAGTGACAGTTAATTCAGCTTTCGCGATGCTGATGTGTTTGGTAAGATCACCGGCAATGTATTTGGCATCTTCTGCCTGTGAGGCTTTGATATCAACCTCTCCTGCACCCAATACTTTTACAGACCACTGCCCTATCGCGTTTCTTTCTACTACAGCAAGATCTGGACGACTGCTGGTAAAGGTAATTACATTAGGACTGTTACTGCTGATCTGGAAAGCAGCAGGCTGATCACCGTATTTTAGCGAAGCAGGGAAATCGGTCACTGTAATTACCTGTTCAAGCTTAGCTTCTACAGTCAGTTTTCCTTTAACAGCATTAAAGGTATATTTATCAGATGTTAAGCCTGTAACATCGATAGTGATATCGTATATTCCAGCTGCTGAAGTTGCATCAGCAGCAATGGTTAATACTGGTGTACCGCTTACCGATGAGGCATCATCAGTATTTTTAAAAGCGCCGTAAACAAAGGTAGCAACGGGGTTTGCACTGCCTTGAGTTTTCAGCTTATCTTCTGCAATTACATCAAGGCTTGCTTTAGCAATTGTTAATGCAGCAGTTACCGTTGGTGCTGCAGAATAACTTCCATTGCCAGACTGGTTGGCATTTATATTTACCGTACCAGATTTATTGAATTTTATCTTATTTCCATCAACAACTTCAGCTATAGTTGGATCATCAGAACTATATATGATCGGATTGCCGCTGGCACCGCCAGTAGCGGTTAGTTCCAGGTTTGCATCACCGTAAGTAGCTGCATAACTTGCAGCTAGTCCTGTAATGGCCTGCGGACTTGCATCAACAGTAATACTTTGAGTTGCAGAAGCAGCATTGTAATTGGCGTTACCTGGCTCTGTTACGGTAATGGTGGCCGTACCACCGCCAATAATCTTTACTGTATTGCCTGTAATTTCAAGGACACCGGCTGGTGCCACGGTATATTGAAAACCGGTTAATCCGGCAGAACTACTGGCAGATAATGTAAAATCTGGATCTCCAACTTTATAGCTTGCAGGAAATGTATTGGTAAAGGCTACAGTCTGGGCGGTTTTTACAGGAGCTAGGGTAACTTTTGAGCCGTCAATCACAACACCTGCGGTACCCGCAGTATTAAAACCTAACTTCACATTGACTGTTGTTTCATTTGTACCGGGAGTTCTTCCACTAGGCCATGTGCCATCAGCTGATGTATTATAACCTACCATAGTGCCATTATTAGCAGAACTCCATTGTTCAATTCTGCGTACACCCTTAGCATCTGTATTGGGTATCATGGTACCCCATGTTTGTGAGACACCATTTACATTGTTCCAGTAAAAGGCTGAATAGCCAGTGGCACCAGATACTGTACCTTTTGTACCTAAAACACCATCATTTTCAATGAGCGTACCAGCAACTGGCCTGCCTGTTCCGTTTTCATTATCATAAAGGAACACGAAGTTTTTGTCGGTAGCCGAGGTTGCCGCAGTACTCCAAATTGCAGTACCATTTTTAGGTGCACCTGATGCATTATCTGTTAGTGCCATAGTCAACACGACGAGGGGTTGATCAGCCGGGGAAAACAATTGGTATGCTATCTTGCTAAGTTCTGCCTCGGTTTTACCGTCCGCTACACCCGGATCATTTAGCTTTAGGTTAAGGAAATATGTTGCACCCCCTGTAATTTTTCTTACAGATTCCTGTATAAACCATCCAGTATACTGACCGTTGGAATCAGCGGTAAATACACCGTAATCTAAGGAAAGATCCGTTGCTGAACCATTTAAATCGTTACTACCAATTGCGGGACGGTAAAAGTCACTACCCCCTCCCAAGACGTTTTGGGAAGGTAGTATGTACAAATAAGATCCTGCAGCCGACCCTGTATTACTTGCAGTAATTCTATTTTGATATCGGTATGTCCTACCGGGATGTAATCCAGATATTTTTGCCCTGTATACATAGGGTATACCATTTCGATTAATTCCATTGGAACCTTCTATGTATTTGGGGAAAATCAGCATTTCCATTGATGGCGTCTGCCCGAATGCCTTTATTGAGATTATAGTGAATATGATTAGTAAAAGCTTTTTCATTTATGAAATTTTAATTTGGTTCTGCAGATGATTACTTACTTAAAAGTATAGAAGCAACATTGTTATCCTGCAGGGAGATGACATAGACCGTACTCTGAAGCTTATTTTTGTTGTAAGAATATACGGGAAGGGTAATTTTATATGTTCCAAGCACAGCTTGATCAGCCGCGTCTTTAACTGTTATGGTAAAATCAACAGCAAAAGAGCCCAAATTCGTTGTACCTAAAAGAACCTTTTTAAAAGCTGAAGAGATCACTGAAATATTTGCGAATTCAGCTACCTGGACAGGCAGGTTTTGATTGCCCACATATGTATTTGTAGTTACATAGGCATTAATTTTGGAAGGTAAATTGGCCGAGGCATTAATAAAACTAAACTTCACAAATCCGGAATCTGGAAGTACCTCGCTGTTCATCTTAGTTGACTGCCCATCAATTATCATCAGTTGGCTAGTAGCATCTGCTTTTATCAATGCATAACTATTTGTCTTGTAAGCATTAACACTCAATGAAGTATCTAACAGCAGGTTGTCTTCTAAAAAGAATTGAAATCTCGTATCTCCAGACAAGGTATTTAATAGTCCGAAACTGGGAGATTTACCAGTACTGGATTCTACAATTCGGATAGTTTGCAAAGCAATTGATTTAAACTCGACGGTTCCAAACTTAGGATCAGCAACTTCTTTACCTTTACTACAAGAAAGGAATAGCAAGATAAATGCGATATAAAATGAGTAGAGTATTTTTCTCATATCGGTGAATGATGAAAAAGCAGCCCCATATAGGGGAGCTGCTTTTTGTAATAGAAAGAAGTATAAACTGATAACTAGTCTACTGAAGATTGAGGAACAAAGTTCACCCATCCAGAAGTCCATTCATTATAACTGGCAGCCGTAACCGCGCCTTTAGTATTGCTTTGATCTATTGGCAATAAGTTTGCAATAATATAGTCCGAAGCAACAAGATTTGAATAGAAAGGACTAGACAATACAGTTTGAGCATCATCAATGTAATATCCTAATCTTAAGAATGTATTAGGATTTGCTACTTCAGAAGCATTTGCAGGAGTAATAATTCCGTTAGCTGGCGTAGCACCTTTGAAAACATCTACATAAGCATGAACAATATTATTTGTGAAACCAGCATTTGCGCTTGCAATTGTTCCAGCTGATTCAAACTCAGCTCCAGTGTTGTAACCGGCAATAATTGATTCACTGATTGACATATCTGTGTTCCTTCTCCAACGGTTACCTGAACGGAATGCCGCACTGTTTGCGCTGCCATATCCTAGAAGGGTGAAGTTAGTATAAGTAGGTTTAGTTCTTGGTCCATCACCAGATCCAGAACCATCGTTATCAGACTCGATACCATTTGAATCAGACACACCACCACTTTGACTGTGTGTAGAGTTCACATCTTTCAGACCAATAGCATATTGAATCTCACCAGAATAACCGAAATCAGTATCAAAATCATCATCATCGTTAGCCAAAGCTAACAGGTATGATGCTTTAACAGTACCTCCAAAAAATTCGAAAGCATCATCAGCACCATAAGAGACCTGAACGTGATCTACTGTAGTTCCAGATCCAACACCGCCAAATGTTAAACCATTAACTTCATTGTTTTCTGCTAATTTGAAACCAGCATACTCAATGCGAACGTATTGGAATATGCCAGAGTTATCTGCAGGAACAGAACCGCCATAGGTGATATCAACACCCAATGAATTGCCATTGGCATCGTATTGAGGTAAGCCTTCAATAATAGTGGTAGCTGGCTTATTAGTAGTAGATTGTCCAAGGATAATAACACCACCAAAATCACCTGCTTTACGGTTACCTTCAGCATTTGGCGTAGTAAATACAATAGGTTGATCTGGTGTACCTAAAGCATCAATTTTAGCACCTTTTGTAATCACCAACACGCCTGCGATGGATTTAATTGCACTTGAAGTTGGAGTTTCCCTGTAATCAATTTTTTCGCCTGTAGTAATTTTAGTTCCTGGGTTAATAGTTAATTTGGCGTTGTTGGTAACATATACTACACCATTTAATTTGTAAACCTTTCCAGGGGTTAAGGTTCTTGATGAAGTAATGTTTCCAGTGATAACAGAATCTGCCCCGGTAAAAGGCCCGCCAGCCCCATTAGCACGGTTAAAACTTCCTTCACTTCCTTTTTTACAGCCTGTTACTGCAAAAGCGGCAACTACTGCGAGTGCCAATGCTTGTTTTGTGAAATTTTTCATTGTTTTTTAAATTGGTTAATTGGTTTTTTTAATTACACTAAAATTAATAATTAAAATGTATATTTTTTGATCTTTAATGTTAAATATTTATTAATAATTATCTATCTATCAGTCTATTATGAAATTATTGTTAAGCTAAATTTACATCTGGCTTCCAGGTGTCATTTCTAAAATCGGTATGTGAATGCGAGATTATATGAAGTACCCGTTTTCACTTTATAACTGATATAATCTCCCTCGTCTTTTTTATACTTATCACTTTTGCCTTCAATTAAAGTGTAAACCCCGTCTGCATTGGTATAACCGCTAAAGTTTTTATAAAAGAATAATTGAGAGTTGAATAGGTTCGAAATATTGAGTTTCAATTCCGCTTTTTGTTTAAAAAGACGGGTAAACAATTGAAGATCTACCATATCTCTGCCTTGTTCAAATTCTACGAGTGATGGAGCATAATGAATAGTGTAGGTCCGGTATCCAGATTTATTATAAACCACATTCACACCATACTGATCTACACTATATGACATCCCGAAATTTACAATCCAGGGCGCCTGACCAAACAGAGGACGCTCATACTTTAATTCAGTAACAATGTCCCGGTTTGCTCCAGAATAGACCAAGGCTTTGACTTTAGATTTAATCAAGGTTCCATTTCCAAATACGCTTAAATTTTGTAGCCATGAACGGTCTCCAAGGAAACTCAATGATTTTCGGATTTCCATCTCAGCACCATAATTTATTGCAGACTTTTGATTTTGAAACTGATAGATATCAACAGCTGCATCTTGTAAAAAAACCAATTCGATAGGGCTATCAAATTTTTTATAAAAACCAGAGACCGATACGATTTCACCGGCAGATGGAAACCATTCAAATCTCAGGTCTGTATTCTTAATAAATGTACTTTTAACATTTGCGCCTTGAATTAAAGCATCTAGTTCAGGATCATAAATCCCAAATCTCGATGTTTCTCTAAAATCTGGCCTAACGAGTGTATGAGCATATGAAGCTCTGACATTGATTTTTTCTGTGGGGCTATAAGTCATATTGATAGATGGAAGAAATTTATCATTATCATCTTTATTAGCTTCAGCATCTTTACTCAGAAATTGTGTATTGGACATCTTGTATGTTTCATACCTCAGTCCATAAACCAAACGAAGCTTTTTAAAAAATGACTGATCTGCCATAACAAAACCACTGGCTAATGTGGCAGATCCACTGAATTGTGCACCTGCATCAGAAGGTACATCATAAAAAGCCTGATTTTCTGCTACTCCAACATTTTCAGGACGCATACTATACTCATATGGTGCTACATATAGTATTCCGCTATTGTTATTAAAAACGCGTACAGTGGTATTAGAAAGGTCTCTTTTTTTTGAGAATCCACTATAACCTAGCTTAAATGATGTTTTGTCATTAAGAAAATCGATAGACTTCGAAAAATTGAAACCCCAGTTATAATCCTTTTGCTTGGTTTTCATATATAACCTGTAATCTGGGTCTCCGTCATTGGTATTTGCATTGGCAACTACATATCGCTGATAATACGCTACACCATTGACAGCTCCGGAACCCAGGGCTATAAATCTTCTCCTGTCATTTATTTGCTGTTCCACTCCGGTATAAGATCCATTCCAGCTTAGTTTAATGCCAGACTCACCTATATTGTGCTCTCCTTCTACCCGGTTTTGTAAAACCGTTGTCCCCTCAGGCGCCTGCAAATTATATTTGCGGCGACTTTCTGGCTTCGCATCAGCTTCATCAATTGGTTGTCTGGACTCGTTCACGTAATATTCATTTTTGTAAACGTGTGAGTACATGTTTTTGAAACTCAATTTGAAGCGCAGACCTTGTATACCAACATTCAATAAGCCACTGACAGTAGAATTATATTTATAGATATTTCCATTCTGTCTGATATCGATACTATCTATATTTCTTGGCTCAAATCCACCTCTCGTACTTATATAATCATTGATTTCTTGCGCATTTCTTAATGTAAGCCCCCCTACAAAACCAAACTTCAGGTTATTCTTTAGTGGGTATACGCGTCCAAAGGTGAAACGATAGTTCTGATTGGGCTGGAAAGGGTAACGGTACATCCTCCACCCTTCCGCATCAAAAGTTTTACTTTGCTCCACAGCATAATCAGGAAGTGGAGCACTATAACTCCATGTTCTGAGATTGGGAGCTAATTTATGGCCCCCTGCAGCAATTCCCAGAAACTCAGCAGATCCTCTTTTACCTGCCTGCAAAAAATCTTTACCAATGGTATTTGAGTTATACCCCGTACCTATCTGAAACTGCGTAAAGTTTTGTACTGGAACATCGAGCGTATTCACTGTTACCTGTCCGCCTGCAAATTCTGCTGATACATCTGGGGTAGCAGTTTTGTTAACCACCACACTGCTGACCATTTCTGTAGGGATGGCGTCAAAAGCAAAGTTGCGCTGGTTCATTCTGGTACTGGGCTGTGCCACCCCGTCAATCTGCGCCTGGTTATACCTGTCACTCAATCCACGGACCACCACATAACGGTTATCTACTACGTTTAATCCACTAACACGTTTTAATACCGCGCCAACATTATTGTCAGGGGTACGGGCAATCTGCTCTGCAGAAATACCATCCGTTACGGCTGCTGCAGTTTTCTGCCTGGCGTATAAACCTGCTGTAGATGCTTTCTGGTAACCCGATGTTACCACTACCTCTTTTAAGGCATTATCTGCAGGTTTCATTGAAATATCCAGCTTGGTTACCCCGCCTGCAATAATCTTTACACCTGTAATTTTTTGGGTCTGGTAGGAAATATAACTGATTTCTAAGGTATAGGTACCCGGAGGCAGAGGCAAGGTATAAGTACCGTCAACCGCACTTTGCATTCCCATATTTAATTCTGCTACGCGGATACTGGCACCAGGAAAGGTCTCTCCTTTCTCATCAAGTATTCTACCGCTCAGCTTTCCCGGATCAGGTTTCTTTACTGGTGCTTTGGCGGCATACCGTACCGAGATATTTGAATTTAAGGTAGAAAACATCAGTCCGGTTTTCTTTTCCAAATCAGCAAGAACTGCTTTTAATGAGAGTTTATTGTAACTGATATCCTGGAGCTGCATGCTGCTCATTTGTGTTGGATCAAAGAAAAAGGAATAAGCAGATTGTCTGTCTAATTCTTTTAATAGGGTTTGGGCATTGCAGTTTTTGTAATTAATTGTTATCTGTTCGTTTTGTCCCTGGGCATAGCTGCTGGTATAAAAAGCTATGAAAATAATAAGAAATGAAAGTAGTAATACGTGTTTAAATAGTGATACTGTATATTTTATTTTGGACAGTAAAGATATAATCATACTTTTGGAATGGTTTATTGCGCCTGTGAAACGTGATTTATCATTGTTTTTTTGCCGGCTTGCCGGTTAAATTAGAGAAGTACTGCCGCCAGCGGTACTTCTCTTTTTTGTATATATGGTTTATTGCAGTGGTCAGTTCATAATAGCATACCCTTCAGGGATTTTTTTCAGTTTTAAATGGTGTGTGAATAAGAGCGTTTGAAGTACATCTTCAACAGGTTCATTCTTGAACGCTCCGTTGATTTTGAAAGCTTTTAATTTTTGTTCATCAAACCGGATAGTGATGTTATAATACGATGCAATCCGGATCAGGGCTTCCGGAACGGCAGTGTTTTCAAAAGACAGTGTACCCTCTTCAGTATAATTTCGCAGCGCGGCTGCTGTGGTAAACTCAGATTTAATACCCCTTTGAGCATAGTGACTGTATTGCTGACCAGGGCTCAGCTGTACTGCAGGAAAGCTATGGTCTCTGCTGCCAATTCTAACTTTACCTGTAAATAACTGAACTTTCTCCATGTTATAGCCTGGGTAACTTTCAACAGTAAAAGAGGTACCGAGCGCGGTAGTGGATAGCTTAGCAGCGTACACAGTAAAAGGCCTTTTTTTGTCTTTAGCAATTTCAAAGAAACCCTTACCACTGATCATGTATACTTTTCTGCTGGCAGGGGAAAATGCGGCCGGGTATCTGAATACTGCACCTGAGACGAGGGTAACTACAGAATGATCTGCAAGGGTAATAATCTTCATTTTACCTACCGGCACCCTTACTGTTGTAAACAGGGCCTGCTGCTTATTATTTTCATTTTTTCTGTAAGTCAGAAAACCAAGCCCGGCCAGCAGCAGGAGTGATGCCGCAACGCTGAGCTGTACCAATAACCTGACCACCGGTTTCTGCCTATCTATTTTTTTTAAGGGGATAACTTCATCTACCTCAGGCATTGCATCCAGATCAATCTCCCCGCGCTCTACCAGCTGGAAAAACAGGTCCAGACCGGCTTCATCCAGTTCCTGGTTTAAAAATCTGTTATACAACTCCTTTTTCTCACTAAGCTTCATACCTCTATATACTGCTGAGGTTGTAGTTAAGGGGGGATACTATAAAAATAAATTTTGCAGAGATAATAGTACCGGAGCAGCCAGATATAGAAAATCAGCTGCATCGGCCAGCCTGCCCATGTCCTTTTTAGCCAGGCTCATGTGTTCCTTAATGGTTTCTTTGCTGATCTTTAAAACACTGGCCGCTTCAGCATAAGACAGACCATCAACTTTACAAAGCTCAAAGGTCTTTCTTCGCTTTACAGGGAGTTTTTCTATCAGGCTGCGCAGCAATGCCAGGTCAATAGATGCAGCAATAGCTATATCCTGGCTGGCCGACTCCTGTTCTGAAACATAACGTGTACGGAATGCCGCTTTCATCTTCTGATCAGTAACCATCCTTTTGAGCCAGCTGAAAGCCACGTTTTTAGTAATGGTAAAAAGATATGGTTTAATATCTTTTTCAGGATCAATATTGGCACGTGCCTCCCATAAGCGCAGAAACACATCACTTGCAAGTTCATCGGCTGATTCTGCGTTGCGCGTATGCCGGTAACAGTATGACCTTACATCCTTATAATATAATTTATAAAGCTGTGTAAAGGCATACTCTTCACCACTGATGAGATCCAGAATAACCTGAGTTGTCAACACCGTCATATGATACAAATTTAACTTAGAAAGTAATAAGGCAAGTCAACTTACTATTAAAATTATGTTAAATAAACCTTATAGCTCTATGGCCTGCGGATGTACACACTGTGATTCTGACCATCTATCTGGTCTCTCGTATCAAATAATACGCTGGGGGCCGCAGCAGATGTTGCACGTGTTCTGGCAGTTATTATCGCGTTTCCATTGATGCAGCGCTGTATCAGCGGGTCCCTGACATCTCCAAAAGGCACAAGTGGCAGCAAACTTAACTCATCGGCATAAATATCTGGTGTCAGTCCACCGCTATAATCTCCGCTGCCTGAAGCATTATATAGTTTGTAGATCATAGGATAGATTTCCCATTTAGGTACCACCTGTGGCGTACGGTAATCTTTGATCACAAAACTCGCCATATCTTTCCCAAGCGTTTGTTTGCCGAGCTGGATAACAGTGATATAAGGCTTTAATGCGTTGATAAGCAATTCTGCCGCAGAAGCAGTATGATTACCGGTAAGCATGTACACCCTGTTTAAACCCAGCCGGTATCCGGCTAGCTGACTAAATGTTTTCCTGGTACCAGATGGCAGCTGGTTAAGTTCGGCGGCAAAACTGCTTTGCCTTGTACCTGCATTTTTATTGCCACGGTATTGTACAAATGTATTTCCTTCCGTTGCAGTAGAGGCGACCATGGCTGCCAGTGAGGCGGCCACTGGTACACTTCCTCCCGGATTATAACGCATATCTATAATCAGCTCGGCCGCTTGCTGCTGCTTAAAAAGTGCAAAAGCCTCAATTAGCCTGGAAATTGCCGCCGGTTCAAAGGAATTGAGGAACAGATAAGCATAAGTTTTTCTGCCAGATTGAAATACTTTATAGGTATAAAGCGGATCTTCAGCATTACTTAGCCGGTTTATACTTACTGCCACAGTTTTACCGGCAACTTTTAGCTGCGCGGAGGCAGCAGATACCATCGCTGCGGTAAGCTCCGCCATATTTGAAGCATCAGGTATCACACCATTTATGCTTTGCAGCACATCACCTCGCAGCAATCCCTTCGCTGCTGCTCCTGAGCCTGGTACTACCAGCGATACCATAGTCTGTACTTGTCCATCTGCACCCTGAAGGGTAATCAGGTCGAAACCCAGTGTATGCACCAGCGATGCAGGATAACTGGAGGCAATATCCGGATTAACCAGTGCAGAGAAACGATCGCCGCTATACTTTATGGTCTTAAAAAATGCTGAAGGGTCCTGACTCACATTTGGTCTGGCAGGCAAAGTTGTATTCCAGTAATAATAGACTTTCATACTATCTAATATCCAGGAGTTAATATTTTCCTGGGTACCAGCCGGATAATCTGGATGGGCATCGGATTTGCGACAGCTGCTAAGGTTTAAAGCCAAAACACAGGCTAGCGTGATGAATAAAAGTTGAAACGCAGTTTTCATGAAAACAATTTAGAATCCTTACGAAGTTAATCTCGTTATATAAAGTTCTTATTAAGAATAGAATATATATTTCTGAGCAATAAACTCACCATTCTTCTACACAAACAGAGCCCTGGCTATCCAAATCATTTTAAACACCTTTACTCTTCACATCAGCTGTTTATTTTAATTTAACAATTTATTTACCTGAACAACCTACTTTTGGGAGTGCCTCATTGGGATACGATTATCCTAATGATCCGCTGGCTTAAAGAATCTTTAATGAAAAAATACAATATGCTAAAAAAAACAAGTATTACAGCTGCTGCTTTAATGTTCATATGTGCGGCTGCCTTCGCTCAGAAACTCGTCATCGGCACGTACAACCTCAGAAATGATAATAAGGGCGATATCGGTAATTTATGGGTCCGGCGTGCTCCTGTGGTTGCGAATCTGCTCCGCTTTCACCAGTTCGAAATCTTTGGCATCCAGGAAGGTTTTAAGAATCAGCTCGATGATATCAATAAAGCACTTCCTGAATTTGAACATTATGGCCGCGGACGAGATGATGGTAAAGATGCAGGAGAACATTCTTCCATCTTCTGGAACAAGTCAAAATTCAGGTTACTAAAAAAGGGCGATTTCTGGCTTTCAGAAAATCCTGACGTGCCAGGTAAAGGCTGGGATGCCCTATGCTGCAACCGGATCTGCACATGGGTATACCTGCAAGACCTGAGATCTGGCAGAAAGTTTTACTATTTTAATGCGCATTTTGACCACCAGGGAAAAATTGCAAGAGTAGAAAGCAGTAAACTGATTTTGAAAAAGATAAGGGAAATTGCGGGAAATGAACCGGCTGTTTTTACCGGCGATTTAAACGGGGACCATAAAAGTGAGTGGTACCTTACCCTTGCTGATTCAGGGATACTGACTGACACCTATACTCAGGTTGAGCATCCCTATGAAAACAATTCATCTTTTAACTCATTTGGTAAAGATGTAGAAGGCTTTGGGGTAATAGACCATGTATTTGTAACGAAAGACTTTAAGGCAGACCGCTGGGGCATTTTAACTGATACTTATCATGGCAAATATCCTTCAGACCATTTCCCTGTTCTTACAGAAGTGGTTTTGAAATAATCCCGGCCATCAGCAAAAAGAACTCCCCACATTACTTCACCAATAGACAACCTTCAGTATAAATAGCTGAAGGTTTTTTTGTTAAAGGGTATTTTCACCCTTACTGTTCCGGGGCAGATATCGTTTCTTTGAAAAAAGACAATTCATCATATGTATGCTTTAACATCTAATCCAGAAACATCTGCTTTTCCACTTTCGGTGGCAATTGTAAATTCAGAAGCACGCACACCTGTTCTGTTTCTGCACCTGAAAGTAGATCCTGCCAGCAGAAAGATTAAAGGCAACAGTGAATTGATTAACCCCTTGTGCAATCTTCGCAATAGTTCCAGGTTGACCAATCGTTCCAACTCTTCTAAAACAGAACTGTGCGGTGAGTACCAGTCGCTTCATATGATGCACAAAGAAGACGGACATATTGTTAATTTGCTGGGCTATCCGTCTTACGACCAATACTGCCCCAGTATAAAAATTACCTTGGTTACCGATACTGAATGGAAAAGCGGGAGGGTATGTTATGAGTACCTGCAGAACGGTGAATGGTTAACAATGAATAACCTCAATCTCAAAATTAAATAACTGTATCTGGCAGCAGACGTGTAAAGCGCAACAGCAGTGTCAAATCTGCTGTAACACTAAAAGACGGCATTATTTTTATGTTATCTTGGGTAGTTCAATTTACTCAAAATTTAAGCCTGTACATCATGACTAATCCCCATCAAGAGAATCCATATTATTCCAGAACAGACGACACTATACTACATGTAGAAAACACCGAATGGAGAAAAATCCTGAGCCCGGATTTATATGTCGTGGCCAGAGAAGCGGGTACAGAACGCGCCTTTACCGGTCAATACTGGGATAGCGATGAGCTGGGAACCTATTACTGTGCCGTTTGTGGCAATAAACTGTTTAAATCTGATGCAAAGTTTGCAAGCAGCTGTGGCTGGCCCAGTTTCTTCGAAGCAGTAAGACCAAACAGTGTACTTTACAAGGAAGATAATAAATACGGCATGCGCCGGATTGAGGTAACCTGTGGAAGGTGCGATTCGCACCTGGGTCATATTTTTAACGATGGCCCGGCACCTACTTATAAAAGGTTCTGCATGAATTCTGTTTCGCTGGAATTTGAACCTGATCAGCTATAAAATAACCGCCGGCAATGCTATGGTATTCGCCGGCGGTATTATCTGATTTTAGCGGTTAGCCTGTCCGGAGGCCTCCTCATTAATCTGATGAATAATACCATCCAGTTCTAATGTACACTGGCAAAGCAGCTCAAATAACTCTTCTTTCTCCTCTTCATTATCCGTCATCCGCATCAGTGAAGAAAGCCCTAAAATAGAAGCTACCGGCCTGCGCAGCTGATGGGAATTTAGCCAGGAGACCACATGTAGTTTTTCTTCCTGCACTTCCAGCAACGCTTCTTTTTCCTTCCGCTCTGTAATATCGTTCTCAACGGAAATAAAGCATTCTACCTCTCCTTTTGTATCGAAAATAGGCGAAATATTAAGCGTTACCCAGTATTCCTTGTCCATTACACTATGGTTACTGATCTCTGCACTAAATGGTTCTTTTTTGAGCAGGGCCTCCTCTATCTGAGCCACCCGCAGTTCATCGGTACCTTTTCCGGACAGGAATTTTGGGTGAGGCTGGCCCAGGGCCTCTATATCACTATATCCTTTTAGTTCGGTAAACCCAGGATTAACCCAGGTAATGTTACCAAGGGGATCGGATATGATAACTGAACTGCTGATCCGGTTCAGTATGTCGCCCATAGTCTTAAGCTGGTCTACACTTCTCTTAAGCAGATCTATATCCCTGAGCGCACCTATGGCCCTCACCGGCCTGAGCTCCTGGTCAAAAATCAGATTGCACTGGTCCATAACATATTTATATTTCCCTGTGCCCGTCATAATCCGGTATTCGGCATTCCATAACTTATCTTTCGAAAAGGCACTCTGACTGTTTTTCATTACAAGGTTTTCCAGGTCATCCGGATGTACCCTTGAGCGCCACCACTGTAGGTTATCCCCTATCTGCGCAACAGGAACCTGCACCAGGCTACTTATTTCTTTACTAAAAACGAGTGCGTCAGTAGCTAAATCCCAGTCATAGATTACTTCACCCGTAGCACGTGAGGCAATATCATAACGTTCCAGCGCCAGCTTAAGCTCAATATCTTTTTCCTTCTGGATAGTGATATCTGAAAAATAAATTGTGGTTTCGCCATCTTCAGGATAAACGGAAATAGAGAGCCATTTATTCAGCGCTGCTGAAAAGGTTTCGAAATTGATAACGGTCTTACTGTCTATGGCACTTTTCACTTCCAGGTACACAGGACTGTTCCGGCTTTCCGGAATCACATCCTCCCAGGCGCGGCCTATAGCTGTCCGGCTGATGCCTGTAACTTTATAAAAGTTATCATTTGCATCGGTGATAATATGGTCATTGTCCATAGTGAAAAAGCTTTCGGCAATACTGCTCAAAATATTTTTCTGACGAATGTAATTCTTATCCAGTTCGGCCTTTTGACGGGTCAGTTCCTTATTGATCTTCTTCAGCTGCTTTTCATAAAGAAACTTATCAGTAGTATCAATTGCCATTACCATAATCACTTCCTTATCATTTAATAACATTTTATGTGCGCTGATACTCACATAGAGCAGGCTGCCGTCTTTCTTACGGTGCTTCCAGATTCCGGCCTGATCTGGTTCTCTGGGCAGGTCATTAAAGGGAAGCTCCATCGAATCTAGCTGCCGGTAAGGCCTGAGCTCCATGATATTCATGGCCAGAAATTCCCTGCGGGAATAGCCATACCCATCAATAGCAGCCTGGTTTACAGACACAAACATAAATGTATCAGGGTCGTAAAACCATATAGGGTTAGGATTGCTTTCATAAATATCACTGTATTGGCGCTCATTACTAATGATCCTCCTTTGTTCTCTTGCAATTAAGATATACAGCAGGAAACTGGTTGCCAGCACAAACAGCATTCCTTTGCTGACAATAATTAACCTCACCAATTCAGATTTCTCATGCAGCCCCAATGATAGAATTCCCATATTTCCTACAGGAACCCATATAAGGCCTATCAATAGATAGATAAGCGGGATTTTAATTTTTCCGTTTTTCATGTCCGGCTTTGTTAGAAATAACATCAAAATATAATAATATTTTTGAGCAGCCTTAATTATGATAAACAGATAAGCTGAATAAATACATATATAACTGTAGCGGTTATCGCTCTGAAATACATAATACACTAAAAGTATAAATACAGGTTTTATGGAAAGCCAGTATTATTTGCATCATAATATAAAAGAATATGTATATGATGAAAATATTATCAATAATCTCACTGCTCCTGTTCATTCTTCAAAGCTGCAGCAGCGGTTCTGCTGATCGCCCTGGAAGTATGGCAGCCTCTTCGGGCGACACCCTATTTAAAACTTCCTGTTACATTGCCATTGACGGTAAGGATACTGCCAGACTGGTACTTAACTCTTTTGATCAGGGGGTAAAGGGTAAGCTTCTTATCAGTTATCATGATAAGGATAAAAATGAAGGTGATTATAAAGGATATTTTAAGGGAGATACCTTACTGGTTGATTATGGCTTCAGGGTAGGCAGTAAAAAAACCTGGTATAAAAACCCTCTGGCTTTTTTAAAAAAAGGCGATAAACTTTTGATGGGTATCGGTGACATGCAGAACCGATGGGGCAGAACATACTTTGTAAGAGGAAGACCTATTGATTTTACAGGAGGGAGATTTGTATTTCAGAAATCAGCCTGTTTAAAGTAATTACAGAAGGCTTTTTTAATCAGGTGAATCTTAAAGGTTTCACCTGATTAGTGCCATCGGAATACCATTAAATTTGCAGCCTTAATTCCTCAGCCCGCAAGTTTCATACTTTAAGCTTATTCCAGATCAGTCAATCCGCGTTCTTCACTATCCTTTTTCATACAGATATCATAGATCTCAATATTCATTTTTAGAATTTCAGAAACCAGATCGTGCAGGATACCAACTTTATTTTCTGAAGTATCCATAAATTCAAATTCCTCCCAGCCTGTACCATAGAAACCTTCATCCATAGATGTTTCTGCATCAATTTCACCATGCAGCGCCAGTTTACATAGAAAGAAAAAGGCATTAGCGGCAGTAAAAGGCAATTCCATAACTGCCGAGGAAACACTGTCTTCGATGATGCCATCTGCATAATAGTACAGATCAGAATAAATCTGGCTGGCCAGTTCATGGATACGTTCATCTGCAAACATGTCCTCCAGATCTATACCATACATGATGCAAAAGGTATTGATAGTTTCATCTATCTTATCGATACATTTGGTAATTGCCACAGAGATTTCATCTTCCGAAGCCTCCAGAATTTCGAAGTACATGATTGGTGTAATATCATCTTCTTCCAGATCAATCAGACTGGGCATTTCATTTTCTATCACTGCCTTATAACCATACTCTGCAAACTTAACAGTAGAAAAACTCAGGATATGCAGTATAATAGGGATTATATCTTCCTCAGCATACTTAGTTACCGCCATAATGATATTGTTCTTTTAATGCCAAAGCAATATGTAATTGTATTTGCCTTATTAAGGATTCAGTAATTAATAATGTTTTAAATATAGTAGATTTTCAGCTCAGAATTTACAATTACAGATAATTGTGAGGTATATCTGATCATTCTGTAATTTACTTTATTAATACCTGCAACAGGCCATCCTGGTTAAGCGTAATTTCCGGCCGCCCTTCAGCCTTCAGGCTCAGATAAAACTGATGATTTGTTGCCTCCATAGTGATTTGGTTCCATTCTTCGCCCAGCTGAAATGCAGGCAGGATATCTAATTCCTGTAAGCTGCCCGCATACCTGCCATGCTGTTGCTGGTAGGATTTCTGGCGGTAATAACATAACCATAAGTACTGTTTCTGTTTCTCTGCATAGGGAAGTTCAGCGGTATAGGTACTATCTGCGCTTGCAGCAGTACCAAATTTAAGGTAGCCCCAGCGCTCTGGATAGTGCATATTAATTACACCTTGTGGCGACCATACCCAGTTGCGTTCAGGCAGATTTTTGCCGCTGGCATCCTTAAGTTTTACATATCTGCCATCTTTAATTTCGGTATCCCATTCTACCCTGGAGAAGTTGATCCTCCATAAATCCCCAGGTTCTGGAACCTTTACCTGGTCACCAATATTAAGGGCACTGTAAGGTATGGCCATTTCCAGTGTCCAGCCCCTGTCTTTATCTTTCGCTTTATTGATAGTTCCCTGAGCTTTTACTGCTGTGCGTAAACCTGCGGCATCCCAGCTCATCAGCGGGCCAGACTCATTACGATAGGGTTTCGACAAAAACAATTCCCACACTGTATTGATGGCGTTCATTTCTATTTCGAAATACTGGTACCCGTTATTATCAGGATCCAGGAAAACTTCAAAATCATTATCCTGAAAAATTACCTCATCATGGTTTTTAACATTTGCCCATAGATGTTCTTCCTGCAGTTCAGCAGCTATGTACAAGTACTTTTTATCCCAGATCATTTTACACCGGGTATTGTAAAATGGCGCAGGCTTAGTGCTGCCCTCAATATCTACAAAGCTTTGGCTCCATGGCACATTTGCCCAAACCTGATCAGATATCTTCCCATCCAGGTCTGGGGCTTTATCTGTAAACGCAGCAGTATATTGCCGGGGAGTGGTAAATAGTGGCTCCAGTCCTTTAAAGGTCTGCTGAGCGGCAGCCTGGCTTAACTGAAACAGCTGAGCGGCTAATAATAAAAATAGTGCGGATCTAGATGTGGTTCTTGTCATGCTAACTAAGTCGTTTTCCCTGCATCAGTTTATCTACGGCTTCTTTAAATGAACCGGCCCGGGTTACCTCGCCAGAATTGATGAAATAGATTTCATCAGCATTTTCAATGGTATTTAAACGATGTGCAATAATTACAAGTGTTGTTTCTTTTGGCAGGTTGTCTAGTATATTTCCCAGCAACTGCTCGGTAATGGTATCAATATTGGCCGTGGCCTCATCAAGGATCAGTAGTTCTGGTTTGCGGAGTACCGCGCGCATAAAGGCAATCAGCTGTTTCTGTCCAATACTCAGGCTGTCTCCGCCAGAAAGTACAGGGCTGTCCAGGCCCTGCTCAAAAGTATCTAGCAGTCCTTCCAGTTTTGCATCCTTCAGTACCTGCAGAAACTGCTCGCTGGAATGCTGATGGTACAGGCTGTTACTATATAAGATATTCTCTTTCACTGTGCCGGTAAACAGGAAAGGGTCCTGAAGAATAAAGCCGATCTTTTCTGCCCGCTCTTCGGGAGTATAGGTACGGATATCTTTGCCCGACAATAACACCAGCCCTTCTAATGGATCATACAAACGTGCCATGATCGAGGCAGTGGTAGTTTTGCCTCCCCCTGTTGGACCAACCAGTGCATAGGTTTTACCTTTTTCCATAGAGAAACTGATATTATGCAGAATCTCAAATCCGCCAGGGTAGCCAAAATGTACATTTCTGAACTCCAGTAAGGACTTGCCAGGTTCCGCTGAAAGGTCTGGCGAAAGTGTCAGCAGGTTATTGTGTAGGGTAAGGATCTGAGAAATCCGTTCCCATCCTGCAAGGGCTACCTGGAAGTTGGTCCACAAAGATGCCAGCTGGCGCAAAGGGTTATAAAAGTTTGTGGCATAGGAAAGATAGCTGACCAGCAAACCCACCGTAAATTGCCCCTGTGTAATGAGGTAGATTCCGAACGACAACACCGTAAGCTGCGCCAGTGAAGAGAATAACCCAAATACCGGCAGGAACACCATATTGGTTAATCCTGCACCAACCGCTGTGCGGTAATTTTCCTCATTGGCTATAGCAAACCTTTTTCTGAAATAATCTCTTCGGTTGAAGGCAATGATCACTTTAAAATTATTCAGGCTTTCCTGTATTTCGGCACTCATGCCACCTGTACTCTTCAGGTTAAGTGCATTTTTATGTTTTACCAGAGGTGATAGTGCCCGCGTAAACAGCAGGATAAACAGCGCAGGAACTAAAGTAGCAAGCCCCAATTCTACATTGATAATCAGCAAAAATATACCCGCACCAACCATAGTTACAATGTTACCTATAAACTGCATCAGGGCTTGAGAAAAGAACTGGTTCAGTTTATCTGTGTCGTTGTTTACCCTGGAGATCAGGTCGCCTGCCTTGTTTTCATTAAAAAAAGCGACCGGCAGCTGCTGTATCTTGTTAAAAATAGCATTTCTTAATGCGAAGATGATCCGCTGCCCTACCCCGCCCATCAGCTGCGTCTGGAAGTAACTGGATACAAATGCCACCACATACATGGTTAGCAGGATGCCCGAAAACACCAGCACACCATGGAATTGTTTGGTCTGGATATATTTATCGATGGTATGACCAATTAAAAAAGGGCCCAGCAGGTTAAGTGTTGAATTGAGTAAAATTGCAAACAGGGCTATGATCAGGTTCCTCCGCTCCTCTTTCACCAATTGTAGCAGGCTCTTCAAACCTGACCAGGTAGAGCTTTTCTTTTCAGATACAGGCAGGCTGTTCAGGTTATAATTCATGTTCATAGTTGCTTGTACTTTGCTGAGAATTAAATATCTGTACATACTCGGGACTGCTCTGCATCAATTCCCGGTGGGTACCTGTGGCCAGCATCTCTCCCTGCATCAGCAGGATAATCTGTTCATAATGTTCTACGGCTGCAATTTTCTGCGTTACCGAAACCAGTGTGAGTTCAGGGTAGTTACGGGTAATATTAGCCAGTATTTTACTTTCGGTCTGGTTGTCTACCCTGGCAGTAAAATCATCCAGCAACAGTACCCGGGGGTTTACCGCCAGTGCACGTGCCAGCATAATCCGCTGTTTTTGTCCACCGCTCAGGCTCAATCCCCTTTCAGAAACTTTTGTATCCAGTCCTGAAGATAATGAAGCTATAAATTCTGACAGTTCTGCAGTTTCGATTGCTCTACTGAGCGACTCATCAGTTACCGTATCACTAAATGCAATGTTTTCGCGGATGCTCATGTTAAACAAAATACTGTCCTGGAACACGAAGCCAACCTGACTGTGGAAAGTTTCCGGCTGGTAATCCTCAATCGGGTGGCCATCAAAAAGAACCGTACCCTCAGCCGGAGGTATCAGCCCGGTAAGCAGATACAGCAATTGTGTTTTTCCTGCAGCTGTTGGACCAATGATGGCAATTTTAGCACCTGGCTCGATGGCAAAAGATATCTCTTTAAGCGCAGCTTTTTCACCGTACTGTACTGAAACGTTTTTTAGTTCAATGGCACCACTTAGTGAACCTTTAAGTTGTCCCTTCAGTTCCAGGTCGGGGTTGTCCAGCACCTGGCTTATACGTCCAAAAGATGCTGTAGCCTGTGCAATCACGTTACTCATAAACCCAATTACAAGAATAGGAAAAATCAGCAAAGCCAAATAACTGTTAAAGGCAGCAAAATCTCCAAGGCTCATGCTACCGGTAATAACGTAATGGCCGCCTAGGGCTAAAATTGTTAATCCTGCAATGTTGGCGGTAAATACGATAATTGGTATGAGCCAGGCAAACATTTTCAAAATTGTTAAGCCTATATCTTTTGCTTTGGTGCTGGCATCAAAAAATTTATTGTACTCCAGCTGCTGTGAGTTGATGACACGTATGAGGGCGGCACCCAGTATACTTTCGTTGATAACTTTATTCAGCCAGTCTATTACTTCCCGGCTTTTCTTGAACAATGCTTTTACCTTGCGCAGCACCAGGTAGAAAGCCCCGCCAATAATAGGTATAATAGCAATTATTGCCAGTCCTAATTTCCAGTTGATACTCAGCAACAAAATGCTGGCCCCGATAATTATAAATAGAGAAGACACAATGGAAACTATGGCCTGCGAAACAAATAGCTTAATGGCATCTACATCTGTAGTAAGGTTAGTGAGCAATTTGGAAGGATTAGTATGCTCTATAAATGCAAAGCTCTGCCTCGAGATTTTATCTGCAATCCGCATCCTCAGATCGCGCGCTACTTTTTCTGAGGCATAAGTCTGCACAATCCCCTGCAGGCAGGTGAAAATAAAAATTACGAGGGCAACAATACCAAAATTGGTGATGATACCTTTATATGAAAACCTACCGTCGTTATAGGCATCAATCCCATGACCGATCAGCCGGGGTATCCACAGGTTGAGGGCATTGCTCAGCAATGCAAATACAATCAGCAGGGTTACCAGGCCAGAATAAGGCTTAAGCAAACTAAAAACTCCTGGAGCACGCTTTTTGTCCGTACTGGTTTGTTCTTTCATTTTTATTTAAATCGCTAAGCTTGCGGCTCTTTTTACCAATCCGAAGCATGCGAAGATAATGATATTTATAATTCTTCTATTTGCAGACTTACCAAAAGAGTTTTCATTTTCCAGGCTTCTGATATTAGCGGGAATTTACCTAAATTGGTATCAAACTTAAAATCTAACATGAATAAAATACTTAGCATGCCATTGATTGCTATTGTAGGACTGAGTGCTTCCTGCAGCAATAACAGCAGCAAAAATTCTGCTGACGCTCCGGGCACCGGAGGCGGCGGACCCTTTGCAGACACCAGTACTCTGGCTTATCAGGCACCTGATTTTAAACATATCAAAAACTCAGATTTCCAGCCTGCGCTGGAAGAAGGGATGAAACAGCAGCTTGCCGAAATGGGAAAAATAGCTGATAATGGTGATGCTCCCACTTTTGAAAACACCTTGGTAGAGATGGAAAAAAGCGGCCAGCTGCTTGCCCGCGCCGGTAGTGTGTTCAATCTGCTGAGTGGCGCCAATACCAACCCCGATCTGCAAAAGTTACAGGAAACCATAGCACCAAAGATGGCTGCCCATCAGGATGCAATTTATCTGAACCCTAAGTTGTTTAAACGTATTGAAGCGATCTATGCCAACAGACCTAATTTGAAACTGGATGCAGAGTCTATGCGACTGGTAGAATACTACTATCAGCAGTTTGTGCTGGCTGGTGCACGTTTGTCTGAAGAAGACAAGGCATCGTTGAAAAAGCTAAACGAAGAAGAAGCAGGGCTGAGTGCTAAGTTTTCAAACCAGTTGCTGGCCGCGAATAAAGCAGGTGCGCTGGTAATCAGTGATCAAAAAGAACTTGCCGGATTATCACAGGGAGATCTGGATGCCGCAGCAGCCAGTGCAAAGCAGAATAACCGTACGGGCAAATGGCAGATTAATCTCCAGAACACTACCCAGCAGCCTGCCCTTCAGTCGCTCAGCAACCGCAGTACAAGGGAAAAACTGTTTAAGGCATCATGGAACCGCACCGAAAAAAATGATACCAATGATACCCGTGCCGCCATCAGCCGTATTGCCAGTATCCGTGCAGATAAGGCAAAATTGCTGGGCTTCCCTAACTATGCAACCTGGAAACTACAAGATCAGATGGCCAAAACCCCTGCCGCGGTAGAAAAATTTTTTGCACAATTGGTACCATCGGCAACAGCTAAAGCAAAAACGGAAGCCGCAGCTATACAGGAACAGATCAATAAAGAAAAGGGCGGTTTTAAACTGGAGCCCTGGGACTGGAATTATTATGCGGAGAAAGTGCGCAAACAAAAATACGATCTTGATGAAAGTCAGGTAAAGCCTTACTTTGAATTAAATACCGTATTGGAGAAAGGGGTCTTTTATGCTGCTACCCAGTTATATGGTATAACTTTTAAAGAACGTAAAGACCTGCCGGTATACCAGGAAGATGTAAGGGTTTTTGAAGTGTTTGACAAGGACAATACAACCATTGGCTTGTTCTACAGTGATTATTTTAAACGTGATAACAAAAACGGCGGTGCCTGGATGGGCAATATGGTTGGCCAGAGTAGATTAATGGGTACAAAACCCGTTATTTACAATGTCTGCAATTTTACAAAACCTGCTGCCGGGCAGCCTGCCCTGATTAGCTTCAGTGATGTGATTACTATGTTCCATGAGTTTGGCCATGGTTTGCACGGGCTGTTTGCCAGTCAGCATTATCCCAGCCTTTCAGGTACCAGTGTGGCAAGGGATTTTGTAGAGTTCCCTTCTCAGTTCAACGAACATTGGGCCCTGGATCCGAAAATTTTGTCTAACTACGCTTTACACTATAAGGATGGAACAGCGATGCCACAGGCACTGGTAGACAAGATTAAAAGAGCAGCTACCTTTAATCAGGGTTACAACTTAACTGAGCTGCTCGCGGCGGCCTCGCTTGATATGGCCTGGCATAAATTACCTGCCGGTGCGGAAATACAAAAAACTGATGAATATGAGCAGTCATCCCTACAAAAACTTCAGTTAAATCTACCTGAAGTACCTTCCAGATATCGGACAAGTTATTTTTCCCATATCTGGGGAGGTGGTTATGGCGCAGGTTATTATGCCTATCTATGGACTGAAATGCTTGATGACGACGCTTACTCCTGGTTTGAAGAGAACGGCGGTTTGAGCAGAGCCAACGGACAGCGCTTTCGTAATATGATTTTAAGCCGGGGTAATACTGAAGATTATGGTAAACTATTCCGCGAGTTCAGAGGTCATGATCCTAAAATCGGGCCGATGCAGCAGAATAGAGGCCTTATTGGTCAGTAATAATATTTTAAGCAGTAATACGGTAAACAGTCAAGACTCAAAAATTCCTGGCTGTTTACCATATTGTTTCAAACAATTCTCCAACTCTCAGTCCCAGATCAGGAAACAAACTACCTGACAGCCCCTCCCTCAAATCCAGCTGTTGATATTTAAGTTCATTGCTCAGTACATATACAGTGAACATTTTCTTTTTGGGATCGATAATCCAATATTCCCGTACAGCATTTTCTTCATATAGTTGATATTTGACAACCAGATCTTTTCTGTTATTGGTCGGAGAAAGGATTTCTACAATTAAATCCGGCGCTCCCAGACAGCCTTTTTCTTCTATTTTGGCAGGATCACAAACCACACAAAGATCAGGTTGTACCACCGAGTAGATATCCTTTGCTGCAGTGGAAGCTGCTGGCAAACGTACATCATATGGTGAAAGAAACACTTCACACCTTCTCCTTTCCAGGTACTGGAAAAATTCAACATACAAACGGCCAAGAATCCGCTGATGCGTGGTGGTGGGGGCATTCATTACGAAAATCCTGCCTCTTATCAGCTCTATCCTATCTTCAATAAACCAGGTGATATAATCCGCGTATGAATAGGTTCCCGATAAGTCGATATCGTTCAGCGTCTGTATTTTGGCCTGTTTCGTTCTATAGGGCTTATATTTTTGGCTGGTATTCTCTTCCGGATTATTTGCTTTATTGCTGTTATTCATAATCTGATATTGTTTCTCAATACAATGATATTGTAATTTTTGAATTAATAAAAACCTTTGTTTTGAGTACATAATCAAAATATTTCTGATTAATCAATTATCCGTGCTGCCTTAGCAGATATGGCTGTTAAACTATGTTAAAGATTTTGGGTCCGGGCGTTGGAATGATACTTTAGCTAATACCATATTAATTACGCCTCATGATTAAAGCATTTACCTTCTTTATGCTACTCTTTTTTGGTTCAGCTATACTAAGCAGGGAAGCAGCAGCACAGCAAACTACAGAAACTAAAGATACTACAGTCAAGCAGCTGAAAAATGTAATCATTACCAGTAAAAAACCCCTTATTGTACACAAGAGTGATAAAACAATTATTAATGTTGAAGGGAGCATACTTGGAAGTGGCAATACTGCCATGGAAATACTGACCAGGGCCCCTGGAGTAAGTATTGACAATGAGGGTAATATTAGTTTAAAAGGTAAAAGGGGCGTATCTGTTATGATAGATGGTAAACTGACTTACCTTTCTGCAGCGCAGCTTGCCAATTTGCTGCGGTCCACCAGCGGTAATACAATTGAAAGTATTGAACTGATAAACAATCCGTCTGCTAAATATGATGCAGCAGGCAGTGCCGGCTTAATCAATATCAAATTGAAAAAAAACACCAGTTATGGTACAAACGGTAGCATTAACGCAGGTTTTGGTTACGGTTATAACTATAAATCGAATTTCGGCCTGACTACAAATCATAGATCCACTAAACTGAATCTTTTCGGAAATTTCAATTATGACCGACTGAAAGAATCTGAAAGCCTCAGTGTACAGCGCAGTAATACTTCTGGCGCCGCTGTGACATATTTCAATGTTGCTGGGCAGGACCTGATCTGGCGAAGCAACGGCAATTACAAAGCTGGTCTCGATTATTCCTTTAATAAAAAAAGTATTATTGGTTTTATGGCAACCGGATACTTAAACCATACTGATATCAATGCAGTAAGCACTACCAAAATAGGGAGCATCGCCTTAATAACTGACTCAATTATTCAATCTGTAAATCCGTATAAGAGTAAATTTAACAACCAGAATTATAACCTGAACTTCAAATCCATACTTGATAGCCTTGGCGAGGAAATCAGTGCCGATATAGACTACTCCAATTTTAATAGCATGAGTAGAATTAGTAACAGCAATTATTTCTTAGATCTGCAGGGGAAGGAATATAAAACGCCCTTAATTTTTAGGACCGAAAGTCCGGCAAACATTCATATCTGGGCTGCAAAGGTTGATTATAGTTATTCATTTTCTCCTAAAAGCAAGCTGGAAACAGGAATTAAGAGCAGTTTTGTAAAGACAGATAATGATTATCAGTTTGAAGATCTTCTGGCCGCAGGCTGGGAAAATAATCCCCTCAGAAGCAACAGGTTTATTTATAAGGAATATATAAATGCTGCCTACCTGAACTATAGCAAATCATTTAAAACTACCAGTATACAACTTGGTTTAAGGGCCGAACAAACCCGATCTGAGGGTAACTCCATTACCGCTCAAAACCTGGTCAGGCGTTCCTATCTGGATTTCTTCCCAAGTATATCTCTTAACCAAACCCTTGGTGGGGAGCATGAAATAGGCATGTCTTATAATAAGCGAATAGACCGGCCAGATTATCAATCGCTCAATCCTTTTATAATTTTTACGGATTTATACACTCTTCACGAAGGCAATCCGCTGTTAAACCCTCAGTATACCAATGCATTTAACATCTCTTACGCGTACAAAAAGAAGTTTAGCCTTGGCATAGGATATAGCCATACTAATAATGTGATCACCTCAATTTTTTTTACAGATTCCAATAAAAAGACTCTGACATTATCAGAGCAGAACCTAGCGCTGCAAAAGTTATATGATCTCAACATCTCAAGCCCGGTTACACTTACCAAATGGTGGGAGAGCAATAATGAGCTGAACGTTTTCTACCGCAATTTTAGCAGCCCGGATCTGATGGGGGTACCCTTTAACAGCAGAAAATTAAGTTATGCTTTTAATACTGTTCAAACTTTTAATATCCGTACAACCTTCAGTGCAGAATTAGCCTTTAATTATCAGTCGCCACAGGTATATGGCACCTACCTCGCCAGACCCATCTACAGTACTAATGTTGGCATTAGCAAATCTTTTGCTGACCAAAGGGCTACTATCAAATTAGCAATAAACGATTTATTTAATACGCAGAAAATCAGGATTCGCAGTACGGTGGTAAACCAGGATTACCTCCTTATGCAAAAAACAGAAAGCAGGATCTTCAGGTTAGGTTTTAGTTACAATTTTGGGAGTAATAAAATTAAGGCCGTAAGGGAACGCAGCAATGGTGCTTCCGGAGAACAGCAACGAGTAAAATCTGGTAATTGAGATCATTGCTAACATTTTAAATTAATATTAACGGGTTTAGCTGAATTACAATTCATCGAACACAGATATCTAATTATAAAATATTAGCATTTCAAGGAACTATCTGGCAGATCTGCAACAGATGTTAACCCTTAAATAATCTATTGACACAGCCGCTCACGCTTGGCCTGCTGTAATTTTTGGGTGGCCGGATCTGGATTTTTGTGACAGTAGAACATCTGCTCTTCAGCGCAAGAAATCTATCTTTGATACTAAGAATTAGTGTACCCCCCCTATATATAAAGACGATTTTTAGCGGAGTTTGGACGGAAAACACGGTGAAATCATGTTTAAACGTGGTTATTTAGTATTCAATTATTTGTACAATTTCCTGTTGGAAGGACAAATCCGTCTTTTGCAAAACTTATGTTTATCATAACTGCGTGATTAGTGGGTGTTGCTCAGGTAGCGGCAGCGTAACCCACATTAATTACATGCTACGCTGTTATTACGGTACGAGCTGGAATTAATCATACGAATGTGTTCAACCAGTTCAGGGCAATGGTGCACGATTTTAAACCAAACGATCCAGCAGCAATACTCCGGCAATCCCGAGCACAGAGATGATGCTTTCCATCATCGTCCAGGTTCTGAATGTATCTTTTAAACTGAGTTTAAAATATTCTTTAAACATCCAGAAGCCTGTATCATTTACATGAGATAACATCAAGCTGCCTGCTCCAACAGCAAGCACCATCAACTCTGCCGAGGCACCAGCGGTAACAAATGGGATAACCATTCCAGAAGCAGTCAAAGCGGCAACAGTTGCCGAGCCCAGAGTTACGCGTAATGCTGCTGCAATTAGCCATCCGAGCAGCAATGGTGAAATATGCAGGTTCGCCGTAAGATCTTTTACCTGCTCCCCTATCCCGCTGTCTACCAATATTTGCTTGAAGGCACCACCTGCAGCGATAATCAAAATAATCATAGCTACACTTTTTACACCTTCAATACATGATTCCATTGCTTTTTCTACTGGTATATCCTGGATGCCCAGTGTGATGATTATAGAAAGCATCAATGCTGCTGTAGGATCAGCTATAAATATAAAAATACTATTAAACAGAGGTATGGTTGTATCTATTGCTATCCCTACGGTACCTATTGCTATAAATACAATGGGAGAAAGTGCTATGATAAAACTTTTCCATGCAGCCGGCAGTCCAGTCTCCTGAACAATATCAAGTTTAGAGCTTAAGCCAGCCCTGGCAGGTAGTTTAATGATAGATCGTGGAAAAAATATACCTGCAATAATGGCTATAGGTAAACTAAGAGATAATCCATAGAGTAAAGTTTTACCGATATCTGCATGAAATATGCCCGCCAATGCAACTGGTCCCGGATGAGGAGGCAGAAAACCATGCGTTACAGACAATGCCGCAGCCATAGGTATACCAACATAAAGCTTTGGTAAATCGGCCGCTGCCGCTATTGAAAATACGATAGGAATTAAAACAACAAAACCAGCATTATAAAATAAGGGTATGCCTACCAGAATACCGGTCAGAAGCACTGCCCACTGTATGTTTTTAACGCCAAAAATCCTGATCAGTACGTAAACGATTTTTTTTGCTGCCCCGCTGTCTTCAGCCAGCTTGCCAACCATTGCGCCTAGAGCCAATACCATTACCATACTTCCAAGCGTACTTCCTATTCCTGCAGTAACAGAAGCAAGTACGTTTTTAACGGGTAAACCCAGCATTAAGCCGGTTAGTACTGCCACAATCAGCAGCGCCAGCATAGGGTTTATCTTTTTAAGAATCAGAATCAGAAGGATGATTATACCTGCCAGTACAAACAATAAATCCATAAGAGTTTATTTGGTTTCAGGCTTTAAGATAGGATATTTATTTGATTAACCCATCCTTGAACCCTAACCAGAATTGTCGACTGATAATTGAATTTTAACTGACCATGTCATTACTTAAGTCTTAGAGGATGTTTTCAAACAGAATAACACCTGATTTTAAATTTTAACCCCTCGATTATAGCACATATTATATTAAATTTTCAATTCTATACTGACCTATTGACTCTCTTTGCAATTATTTACATATTTCTGCGGTAAAACAGGATATTATTATCTAAAATCTCCAAATAAATTTAAAGTATAACACATATACAAGCTATATTATATATATTAATTGATTTTTAATTTGCATTTTTTTAAAATTTTAGCAAAAATATTTGGATTCACTATCAAAAAAATGTAAATTAGTGATACTATTACTAACTATTAACCTAAAAACTAATTCAAAAATGAAAAAACTTCTACAAAGTTTGTTCATTCTGCTATGTATTGCATTTTCTGCAATGGCACAGGATAGAATAATTACTGGTACAGTTACTTCTACAGATGAAAATCTGCCGATTCCGGGAGTAAGTGTAAAAATTAAAGGCGGTCAGGGCGGCGCTGTGACAAATTCCGCAGGTAAATTTACAGTTAACGTACCGGCAAATGCTACAGGACTGGAATTCTCATACCTGGGATATGTAACACAGACCAGAGGAATTACCGGCAGTGTTATCAACATTGCATTAAGTCCTGATGCTACGGCTTTAAATGAGGTAGTAGTTACCGCATTAGGCCAGGCAAGGGCTAAAAACACGTTAACCTACGCTGCACAGCAGGTTAAAGGTGAAGAATTGAGCCAGACACGGATTAGTAATGCTGCTTCTGCCCTCTCCGGTAAAGTATCAGGACTACAGATTATCCAGGGTAATGCTATTGGCGGGTCTACAAACGTGGTAATACGGGGTAACAAATCACTCACCGGTAATAACCAGGCACTCTTTGTTGTTGATGGTGTACCGATTGATAATTCTAACAACAACTCTTCAGGCCAGAAAGAAGGACGAGGTGGTTATGATTATGGTAATGCTGCGGCAGATATCAATCCTGATGATATAGAGTCTGTTAACGTATTGAAGGGAGCTGCTGCAAGTGCCCTATATGGTTCACGTGGCGCAAATGGTGTAATCATGATTACTACTAAAAGCCGCAAACAAAGTGGTTTTGGAATCACGATCAATACTGGCCTAACTGTAGGAAATATTGACAAATCAACTTTTCCTAAATATCAGCAGGAATATGGAGCAGGATATTCAAGCGGTTACGAAAGCGGCGATGGTTTCCTTTTGATTGATGTATTGGGTAACGGCACAAAAGAAAGGGTGGTACCTACATCAGAAGATGCTTCTTATGGAGCAAGGTTTAATCCAAACCTGCTAGTATACCAGTGGGATGCATTTGATCCGTCTTCTCCAAATTACCGTACCAAAACCCCTTGGGTAGCAGCGGCTAATGATCCATCTACATTTTATAAAACATCAATATCTAACAATCACAGTATTATATTGGATGGTGCTTCGGATAAAGGTACTATCAAAATGGGTTACACAAGAAATGATGAAAGAGGAACGTTACCAAACAGTCAGATCCTTAAAAACATCATTAATTTTGGTGGATCCTACAAAATTACAGATCGCTTAACTGCTTCTGCAAATGGAAATTATTCTGAAATAAAAGGCCTTGGACGATATGGTTCAGGATATAGCGGATTAAACGTTAACCAGAATTTCAGACAATGGTATCAGGTAAATGTTGACATGAAAGCGCAGAAAGATGCCTATTTCAGAAATGGCCAGAATATTACCTGGAATTGGAAAGATCCATCTACAGCTGCTGGTCTGGTACCTATCTATACCGACAACTATTACTGGACAAGATACGAGAATTATGAAAATGATACCCGTAACAGAACCTTTGGTAATGCGATGTTAAATTACAAAGCAACGGACTGGTTAAATATCATGGGACGTGTAACCTTAGATACATATACCGAATTTCAACAACAACGGGTAGCTGTTGGAAGTCAGGGACCAGCATCGTATCAGCGCACAGACCGCTCATTCCGCGAAACCAACTATGACTTAATTGCAAACTTTGACAGAAACCTTAACGCAGATTTCAACCTGAAAGGATTGATAGGTACTAACATCAGGAAAAGTTTACTGAACAGTACTTACGCTACTACGAATGGTGGTTTAATTGTTCCAGGATTATACAGCATTGCCAATTCCGTTGGTGCAGTAGCTGCACCTATAGAAAACTACCAGCCTAAAGAAGTTGATGGTTACTTTGCCGGAGCTACACTCTCCTGGAGAGAAACTGTAACATTAGATGGAACGTACAGAAGAGACAAATCATCAACACTTCCAACAGGTAATAATGCCTATAATTACTATTCTGTTGCAGGTAGCTGGTTATTTTCTAAACACCTTGAAAGCCTTAACTGGTTATCATCTGGAAAAATCCGTGCCAACTATGCAACTGTTGGTAATGATGCCCCTTGGGGATCAATAATAAATACCTATACTACGCAGCCCCTATATGGCAGCACAACAATGTTTTCTTACCCTACAACTACCAACAATGCTAACCTGTTACCAGAGAAAACTGAAAGCACTGAAATTGGTTTAGATCTTGCTTTCCTTAAAAACCGTATAGGGTTTGATGCAAGTTACTATGTAACCAACACTAAGAATCAGATTATTCCCGTTTCAGTATCTGCAGCAACAGGTTTTACCAATACATATGTGAATGCCGGAACTGTGGAAAATAAAGGGTTTGAATTTTCACTATATGGTTCACCTTTCAAGACACAAGATTTTGCCTGGAATGTAAATGTTAACTTCACAAAATATAAAACGAAAGTAACCGAGTTGTTTAATGACAGCAAAAACCTGCAGCTTGCCAGCTACCAGGGCGGTATTAGTGTAAATGCTACATTAGGTCAGCCTTACGGAACTATTCAGGGCAAGGATTATGTTTATAATGAACAAGGTGAAAAAGTTATCGGCTCAAATGGATACTACTTATCTACAACCACTACAACCAATGTAATTGGCAATATTAACCCTGACTGGATTGGTGGTATTCAAAATAGCTTCAAATACAAAAACCTGAGTTTAAGTTTCCTGATCGACATGCGTAAAGGCGGTTCAGTATGGTCTCTGGACCAGTTTTATGCTACCTATACAGGTATTTTACCTAATACAGTTGGCAACAATGATTTGGGTAACCCTGTTAGAAATCCTGTAACTAATGATAACACCAGCGGTGGGGTTGTATTACCAGGAGTATTGGCAGATGGCACACCTAATACCAAACGTGTAGTAATTGATGCTAATTCACCAACATTGCCTCAGGCAGCATTTGCCTATGATGCAAGCTATATCAAGCTTAGGGAAGCAACTTTCACTTATTCATTCCCTAAAACGATGATGAATAAACTAGGACCTGTAAAAGGAATTGATATCACGCTGTTTGGCAGAAACCTATGGATTATCCATAAGAACCTGCCATACTCAGATCCGGAAGAAAACCTTTCTTCGGGTAACGCCCAGGGCGTTCAAAGTGGTGCATACCCAACCACCAGAACTGTGGGTTTAAATGCTAAAATATCATTCTAACTATTAATCTGACGACAATGAAAAAATCATTTATATTTTTTATTTCCCTGCTATCTCTTGGGGCATGTAAAAAAGATCTAACTTCCTTAAATCTGGAAACAAAAAGGCCGGCAGAAGTACCAGCTCCCACTCTTTTTGCCTATGCCACCAAACAATATGTAGATGCCGCTACCAGCGCCAGTGTAAATACCAATGTATTCAGGTTCACTGTGAGCCACTGGGCAATGGTAACATACCAGGATGAAGCGCAGTATGACTTTTTCACCAGGGCAATACCTCAGGCCTGGTGGACTACCATGTACACCAGGGTAATCCAGAATCTTGGCAACTCTGCACTAATTATCAATAGTGATAAATTACTGACTGCAGACGTTAAGGCTAATCAGTTGGCTATGGTTGATATTATGCAGGTACTTGCCTACAGCACATTGGTAAACACTTTTGGAAATATTCCTTATAGTGAAGCTATGAATCAGCAGAACTTGTTTCCTAAATACGATGATGCCAAAACTGTATCTCTGGACTTGCTTAACCGCCTGAACCGAGACATTACAGCTCTAAAAACCTCAAGCGCAGGTTTTGCAGCAACTCAGGACCTTCTGTTTCAGGGAAATGTAGCTAAATGGGTAGCCTTTGCTAATACATTGCGTCTGCAGCAGGGTATGATTATTGCAGATGCAGACAATACCGCGGCTAAAGCGGCAGTTGAGGCTTCTGATGCAGGAGCATTTTCATCAGCGGCAGATAATGCATCATTTGCTTATCTGGCGGGTGCACCAAACCAAAATCCTCTTTTTGTAGATATTGTAACAGGCGGACGTGGTGATTATACAGCGGCGGCAGATCTTGTAAATGCTTTAAAGAATTTATCTGATCCGCGTTTATCTCAATACTTTACAACTAATGCGGCTGGCGACTATGTAGGTGGCGTAGTTGGTCAGGTTAATACTGCATCTGCCGTATCTAAACCTGGACCTAAAGTATACGCTGCAGACGCACCTACACTGCTGCTTGATTATGTTGAAGCTGAATTTTACCGTGCAGAAGCAGTGGAAAGAGGTTATGCTGTATCTGGCAGCGCTGCAACGCATTACAACAATGCTGTAACGGCCTCTATTCTATATTGGGGCGGAACTGCTGCGCAGGCTACTGCCTACCTGGCTACTCCTGCTGTAAATTACGCTACAGCTGCAGGTACATGGAAACAGAAAATAGGTACTCAAAAATGGATAGCCTTATATAACAGACCATTTAGTGCATGGACTGAACTAAGAAGATTAGATTTTCCGGCTGTTACTCCTCCGGTAGGAGCAAAATCAGGTTTCCCTAACCGTCTTACTTATCCTGCCAATGAGCAGCAACTGAATGGCACCAATTATACTGCTGCCTCTACTGCTATTGGTGGTGATGTAGTAACAACAAAATTGTTCTGGGATAAATTCTAGTCCAGGTTTTTAAAAAGATTGGCCGGTCGAATTCAGAATTCGCCGGCCATTTTGTTATGTATGTATAACTACTGCCCTATTCAACCACTGCTCTGAACATTAATGCGCCTACGGTTAAGTTGGTACGGTTATCAATCAGAATAGCAGAACCATTTGCCTTGTTTTCAGTATATAAATCGAAAGCAAGCTCTTCGGCAGTTTTGATTACCACCCGGCCAATATCATTAAGTTTGAATTCATAAGCATCTTCACGGGCCAGTGTATTGATATCCACTTTATAAAGAATCTCCCGTATTTTACATTTTGTAAGCTTGCTGTTATGCTGCAAAGTATAAGTAATAGAATCGTCCATCGGCCTGTTGTCCATCCAGCAAAGGTCGGCTTCTATCAGCTGCGAACTTTGCGGCAGGTGGGCAGAATTGACCAGTACATCCCCTCTGCTAATGTCTATATTATCTTTCAGGTGCAAGATTACAGACATCCCGGCAGTCACTTCTTCTGGCTGCTGATCAAACACTTCAATCCGTTCTATAACTGAGCTGTTACCAGATGGTAAAACTGTAACCCGGTCATTAACCTTAAACACACCGCTCAGTATCCTGCCGGCATAACCCCTGTAATCATGCAAGGCATCGGTTTGCGGGCGGATCACCCACTGTACAGGCATCCGTGCATAGTCAGAACTCTCATTCCCGTGCACCTCTACCTTCTCAAGGAAGTCCAGTAAGCTTGTTCCCTTGTACCAGGGCATATTTAAGGAGCGGTTCACAATATTATCTCCTTTAAGTGCACTTACAGGGATAAAGGTGATGTTTTGCAGATTCAGCTCGCTGGCCAATGCCGCATATTTTTCCGTTATACTTTTAAATACTGCCTCACTGTAACCTTCCATATCCATTTTATTAATGGCAATAACAATATGGCTTACACCCAGCAGCGACACCAGGTAAGAATGACGGATGGTTTGCTCAACCACCCCATTTCTGGCATCTATTAAAATAATGGCAAGGTTGGCTGTAGATGCCCCGGTAACCATATTCCTTGTGTATTGTATGTGTCCTGGCGTATCAGCAATGATAAATTTCCGCTTGCTGGTCTGGAAATATTTGTAGGCCACATCAATTGTTATCCCCTGCTCCCGTTCGGCACGCAGTCCGTCGGTTAATATGGCCAGGTCTATAGAACCATCATCATTTTTGCGGTTAGATTGCTGTAAAGCTTCCAGCTGATCTGCCAGAATAGAATCTGTATCATAAAGTAACCTGCCAATTAAAGTGCTCTTCCCGTCATCAACACTTCCTGCTGTAAAAAACTTAAGTATATTCATTTAAAAGTATCCTCCTTTCTTGCGGTCTTCCATCGCTGCTTCTGATACCTTATCATCCAGCCGGGCACCCCGTTCACTAATTTTTGATGTACTGATCTCATCAATGATGTCATCAATCTGATCTGCTTCGGATTCTACCGCAGCCGTACAGCTCATATCTCCTACGGTGCGGAACCTTACCATGCGGTTAGTTACTACATCTGCATCGTCCATATTTAAAAAGGGTGATGCCGCCATCAGCTGACCATTCCTGGTAATACAATCTCTCTGATGCGCAAAGTAAATAGCAGGAAGTTCCATTTTCTCACGACGTATATAATTCCATACATCCAGCTCGGTCCAGTTACTGATAGGAAAAACACGCACGTTTTCACCTTTATGAATTTTGCCATTATAGATATTCCATAATTCGGGCCGCTGACGTTTGGGGTCCCACTGGCCAAATTCATCTCTCACCGAGAAGATTCTCTCTTTGGCCCTGGCCTTTTCTTCATCCCTTCTCGCTCCGCCAATGCAGGCATCAAAACCATGTTTAGCAATAGTATCCAGCAGGGTAACAGTCTGTAATGCATTCCTGCTGGCATTCTTACCTGTCTGCTCAACTACTTTGCCTTCATCTATAGATTCCTGTACATAACCAACAATTAGCTTTTCACCCAGGCGGGCTACCATCTTGTCTCTGTAGTTTATGGTTTCTTCAAAGTTGTGTCCGGTATCAATATGTACCAGCGGGAAGGGAAACTTGCCTGGCCGGAAAGCCTTTTCCGCGAGCCTTACCAGGGTAATAGAATCTTTACCGCCCGAAAACAGCAAGGCCGGCTTTTCAAACTGCCCGGCTACCTCGCGCAGAATATGAATAGCCTCTGCTTCTAATTCGTCTAAATAATCTAAATTGTACTTACTCATGTGCTTCTTTTATTTTGTGGCATGCAGGCCACATTCCTTCTTAGACTGATCTTCCCACCACCATCTTCCGGCCCTGAAATCTTCGCCGGGCTCTACTGCCCGCGTACAGGGTGCACAGCCAATGCTGGGAAAACCCTTGTCATGAAGTGTATTGTATACGATATTGTTCTTTTTGATGTAAGCCTTTACTTCTTCAAGGCTCCAGTTAAATATAGGGTGGTATTTAATAAGCTGGTTCTGCTCGTCCCACTCCGGGTTAGACATATCTGTACGGTTGAGCGACTGCTCCGCCCTTATGCCGGTTACCCATAATTTATTACCAGACAAAGCCCTTTTTAGAGGTACTATTTTACGGATATGGCAGCACTCCTTCCTGTTTTCCACAGATGCATAGAAACTGCTGGGACCTTTCACAGATACCATTTCTTCTACCGCCTGAGCATCGGGATAATAGGCATGGATCTGTTTGTTATAGATTTCCAGTGTTCGGTTCCATACATAATATGTTTCCGGGAACAGTCTTCCGGTTTCCAGGGTAAACACTTTAACAGGTATATCATTAGCAAAAATCATATCTGTTACCACCTGGTCTTCCCAGCCAAAACTGGTAGAAAAGGTAATCTCTCCCGGAAAAACTTCGGCAAAGAACCTCAGCGTATCTTCCGGCCCAAGGTCTTTTATGCGGTCAGCTATTTCAGCCAGTAATGCTTTCATTTTTATCAGATAACTTTTAGAATAAACAGTATAATGCTCCTGAGGCTAACGCCGATTACTATAATGCCCACCGCCACCATAATACTTTTAACAGAAATACGGTTACTTACCCTTGCGGCGATCGGGGCAGCCAGCGCAGATCCGATAACCAGACCGGCAACAGCCTCCCAGTGGGCAGAGTTAAGCATGGTGAGAAATGTGAGGGAGCTCATCAGGGCTATAAAAAAACGGGTAAGTTTTACAGTTCCCAGGGAAAACCTTGCATTTCTCCCGCCTGCAATCAGACTTGACAAGACGATAGACCCCCATCCTCCGCCGCCAACGGCATCAACAAAACCACCAAATAATCCTAACAGACTAATTTTCTTAATCTTTCCACCGGTTCTTTTCGCTGCAATATTAAAAGCTTTAGACAGGATTACCCCACCCAAAATAAGGGTATATAAAGAAACTATTGGTTTGGTGTAAGCACTATAGTGTTCCAATGAAGATAACAGGTAAGCACCGCAAACTGCACCCAGAATACCTGGTATAATAAGCAGTTTGAACAACTTCCAGTTCACATTGCCCATACGGTAATGCATCCATCCGGCAATTCCGTTGCTCAGTACCTCTGAAAGGTGAACGGCCATACTGGCCGAAGCCGGAGGTATTCCCATAGAAAGAGAAAAAGCAGTTGAGGTTACGCCATAAGACATTCCGATAGCACCATCAATCATCGCAAAAATAAACCCACCTGCCAGAAACCAGTAAAAAGCCGGATTAATAGCTGTTACATATGCCTGGAAACCAGGTTCACGCTGCCAGAATACCGCAATGGCGATGCCGATAGATAAGATGATAGTTAACCAGATCAGCCATCTGAATTTTCCATATGCAGATCTGTTTTTTTGATGTGTTGCAGGTACAGTCGGACTACGATCAGGGTTTGCCGCTTGCTGCAATGGTTCATTTAATACTGCGCTTACTTCATTCAGTTTTTTAACTTTCTCGGTAAAGTCGCCTTCAAGTGTATTTCGGAATGTACTCATTTGTTGTAATGTTATATCCAGTTGGTCTGGCAGGCTTTGGTTAAAAAGCTCTTTTAATCTTTTTGCAATGGTGGGCGATTTACCATTGGTTGAAATCGCAATTTTTAAGTCTCCTTTTTTTACAATAGCACCCAGATAGAAATCGCACAAATCTGGCTTATCTGCCACATTGATCAGCAACCGGGCATGCTGGGCGTCAATTCTGATCTGTTCGTTTAAGCTATTGTTATTTGTAGCGGCAATAACCAGTTGTTTACCGCTAAGGTCTTCAGCAGCATAACTCTTTTGAAGTAGCGTTATCCTGTCATACTGCTCTGCAAGTTCTGCAACTTCAGCAGAAATCTGTTCTGCAACTACAGTTATTTGTGCCTGTGTGCTCTGGTTCAAAACAGCACTGAGTTTCTCCAGTCCCACTGGCCCTGCACCAACAATCAGGGTGTGTAACTGATTCAGTTTTAAAAACACAGGAAATAACTGATTGCCTTCCAAATTTATACTCGTTTATGTTGTCTGTCTTGTTAACTTGTTGCAGATTATGTATTCATTCTCTTGTGTGCAGTCAGAACTTATTGCTATTGATTGCTTATAGTTCTTCTTTAATAGCTGTAAAGAAATCTGTGATTGGCTGAAATTGTGGATGCAGGGAAACCACTTCTCCAAATACCAGGATTGCGGGAGCCTTGATCCCCTTTTCCTCTACCACCTCCATAATAGTATCTACTATTCCTATAGCCAGTTTCTCATTATCCGTTGAGCCATTCTGGATTACAGCTACCGGAAGCTTACTTTTCCCTTCCTGCTTATATAATTTAACAATGTCATGTAACTTGTTCAGACCCATCAAAACCACCACTGTAGCTTTGCTCCGCGCAGCTTCGTATAAATCATTTGAAATAGCCCCAGATGCAGTTGTGCCCGTAACCACCCAGAAGCTTTCACTTAACCCACGGTGGGTAACAGGAATCTGCTGCAGGCCAGGTACTGAAATAGAGCTCGAAAGTCCGGGTACTACCTTAGCGGGAATACTGTAACCGGCAGCGTAGTTCAATTCTTCAAAACCACGCCCAAACACAAAGGGATCACCCCCTTTTAAACGAACCACATGCCCATAATTGAGGGCATAGTCTACCATGAGTTTATTCACTTCATTCTGGGCAAAAGAATGTTCGCCAGAACGCTTACCTACATAAATCTTAATTGCATTAGCCGGTGCATAATCTAGCAACTGCTCATTGACCAGGGCATCATATAAAACTACATCTGCATCTTTTAAAGCATTTGCCCCTTTCATTGTAATCAATTCCGGGTCTCCCGGACCTGCCCCTACCAGCGTGATACGTGGTTCCCTGACTTCTCTTTTAACTGTACTGATCATGAGCTGAACTGCGCCTCTCTTTTCGCTTTCATTTGTTTATAAAATGCTGTGGCCTGGTTCAGGTAACTGATTGCAAAGTCTTCAGCAGGTTCGTTTTTATTGATTTGTAATACCAGTTCGTTAAAAGTGGTAAAGCCATGCGGTAAATAAGCTTCCTGGCTTTCTATATAATGGGTATCAAATTCTCTCAGGATACCAATCTGCGTACTGCTGCTAACTGTTTTATCTAAAAGCATTGCTTTTGCAGTGTTTACAAATACGCTGTAGGAATGGTAAATAGCGTCAGACCAGGCAGCATTTTCAAAGGCTTCACCTGCCCAGTTCAGTTTCTCTTCACCTTCTAATAGCAATGTCGCCACCAGGTCTATTACCACACCTGCACACTCACCCACTCCAATTGCTGTAGCAAATGTTTCTTCATGACCCCAGTCTACATATTCTTCTTCTTTCAGATCTGTAAGGTCGGCCAATGGTTTTAACAGTTGGTAGAAGTAATCTTTTCCTTTGGCATCATAATACTGATGAAAACTTTCTTCCGAGTCAGAGTTCCGGTTAAAATCATCCAGCACCGCCCGCAAAATTGCAGGGGCCCGCTTGGTAGGTGCCTTAATTACCCGCTCCGCCACACGGCCAATGCCATCGCCAACTGTACCTCCCCCAATCATAACCTGCACCGCCGGTACAACTTTACCATTTGCTTTTACGGAACTGCCATGGAAACCAATGTGGGACAGGCCATGTTGTCCGCAGGAATTCATGCAGCCGCTGATTTTTATCTTTACATCCTTATCATAAATGAGATCTGGATATTCATCATAAATTACATTTTCAAGTACCACTGCTAAAGACATGCTGTTGGCTATTCCCAGGTTACAGGTGTCTGTACCTGGGCAGGTAGTTACATCCGCTATGCTGTCAAAACCCGGCACAGCAAAATTGAGAGGCTTCAGGTTATTGAATAAGCCTTTAAGCGCATTTTTTCTTACATATTTAAGCAGTAGCCCCTGATTCTGGGTTACCCTGATTTCATCTGCCACATATGGGCGTATGGCTTCTACAAACAGCCTCGCCTGGTCAGTTTTGATATCCCCTACGGGAATTTTAATATATACGCCATAAAAACCGCTCTGCTTTTGTTCAAAAACATTAGTGTCCAGCCATTGGTGATAGTGGATCTCGTCTGCAGGATCTATACCTGCTTCATTTTCTATTGTTGCGGGAATTGCAGGAACTGGCACGGTGCCTAAATCTATCTCGAAACTTTTAGACTTATTAGCGGTTACTTCCTCTGCAATTAAACGTGTTACTTCTTCCAACCCTAGTTTCTGCACCAGGTACTTCATTCTTGCTTTATTTCTGTTGGTACGTTCCCCATACCGGTCAAAAACCCTCAATACAGATTCTGTAAAAGGTATTACCTGATTTTCTGGTAAAAACTCATTTACCACACTGGCCAGAAAAGGCTGTGCCCCTAATCCGCCGGCAAACATCACTTTAAATCCACGTTGCCCCTGTGCATTAATTTTTGGAATAAATCCCAGATCATGTATATAACTGAATGCAGTGTCTTTCTCTGTGGCCGAAAAGGCAATCTTAATCTTCCTGCCCATTTCCTGACAGATAGGGTTACGCAGAAAGTATTTAAAAACAGCCTGCGCATAAGGAGAAACATCAAAGAGTTCATCTGGATTGATACCTGCATCTGGTGATGAAGTTACATTTCTTACCGTATTGCCGCAGGCTTCGCGGAGGGTGACATCATCACGTTCAAGCTCTGCCCATAATTGCGGGGTGCGGTCCAGATTCACATAATGCAGCTGAATATCCTGTCTAGTAGTTAAATGCAGGTTACCGCTTCCGTATTCATCTGCAACATCGGCAATGCGCAGCAACTGCTGGAAAGTTACCTTTCCAAAAGGTAATTTTATCCTGATCATCTGTACACCGGGCTGCCGCTGGCCATATACTCCCCTCGCAAGCCGCAGGCTGCGGAATTTCTCATCATGGATTTTCCCTTCACGGAAAGCGCGGATCTTTTGTTCAAGATCTATGATATCTTTTTCTACTACCGGATTTTCCAGCTCCGTTCTAAAACTCTGCATTTCAATAAATCTTGGTTAGGAAATGTTTTGCTGCCAGGCATAAAGCTGCCTCTGCGTTCAAATATATATAATCTATATAGAAGTAGTAGTTATTATTAACAAAAAGTGACAGACGGGCATAAAAAAACCTGTGAGAAGTATATCTCACAGGTTGTATAGCTACTGATAATAAGTCTTTTATTTAATCATCTTCACTACTTTACCACTTAGGGTAACTGTAGCACTATCTGTCAGATTGTAAACAGCTTTAACTACTTTAGGATTATATAATTCGAGTATACTTGCTCCCGGAACATTGAATTGTGCAGAATTGATTTCAGTATTTGAACTGATTGAAAGCTTAGCTTTACCCTCTATTTCATTTCCAACCTTCGCAATTAAATTATTAATGCCCGTGGCCTCGAGATATACATTTACAGACCTGCTGATGTTTAGGTCTAAAGTATCTAGTTTGTAGCCTTTCAAATGAAGATCACCGTTGTTATATCCGGCATCATGACGATTGTCACCACTGGAACCGAGATTTAATTTAGCCACATTCTTTGTGATGATAATAATATCCGCCCAGGAACGGAAACCTGTTGATTTACTTCCTGCAGCAAGGTCTAAAACAAGGGTGTTGCCCTTTACTTTTGGTATCACATCGTATTTATCACCGCTGGAAATCCATATTCCTTCTTTATCACCCTGTTCTATCTGCACAGACATCCGGTCTGCCGATAAAATAGAGATATCATCTACGCCATTCAGCGCTGTGAAATCCATTCCTCTGAAGCGGCTTTTGTAAGCTCCGCTCTGATATACTTTTTTAATATCTATATTAAAAGCAGTTAGTGACGCAAAGGTCAACACTACGGCTGTGATGATCATAATTGTACTTGTCTTCATGATTATTTGGGTTGATTGTTTTCTACAATAAAGGTTTCAAAACGTGTCTTAATCTCATCCATGGTAATTTCCAGCAAAAGCAGGTTTCTGAAGAATTCCGGCAGTTCATGTCCCAGAAAATCTTCTTTCCGGTATGCCTTCAGCTTTTGTTTGGCATCGGAAGCGATAAAAAAACCAATGCCTCTTTTATTTACAATCACCTCCTTACCCTGCAGAAATTCATAGGCCCGCATTACGGTATTGGGGTTAACCTGCAGATCAGACGCTAATTCACGCACTGAAGGAATTTTGTCTTCCTGGCCCCATTTTCCCAGTAGTATATTTTCGCCAGCATACGCTGCTATCTGCAGGTATATGGCTTCGTTTTCTCTGAATTCCATGTTAAACTTGTTTTTCTTTCAATCTGAAAAAAGCAGCAGTCCACAAAATCAATGTTACTGCTATTAAAGTATAATACAATAAGGTGCTGTTATCTGTACCTATCATTGTATAATTATTCGCCATAGGTAGCGCTACACCTACATAAGGAATGGCCCGAAGTTCTCCCTGTCCAAAAATTAACTGCGCAAGAGGCTGGTCGCCCAGCCAGATCATAAAAAGGATCACAAATAAGGCAAAGATCGATTTGATGAAGTGCAGTTTCTCAAAAAAGACCGCTCCAAAGAAGGTAACAGCTTCCAGAAACCCAAAACCTACAAACAACATGTCCAGATGCTTATTATAATCAGCCAATGAAAAGAAAGAATTATGCCTGTCGAAATAACCATTGGATAGGTTGATGATAATCAGATTGACAACAGCAAAACTGAGGGTAAACACCAGCAGGAAGATAACTACTGAAATAAACCATCCTACCAGGAATTTTTCAAAATGAGATACCGGAAGTGTCAGCGCTGGTATCGCCTTCTTCTTATCCCCCAGGTCTGCAAAAACCATACTGGTAAATATTGTACCCGCAAGAATGAGAAATGTAGCATAAAAACCTATCTGTGCAGAACCATCAAAATCACCGTGATTTAACAGTAGTCCGATGCCCATCGTAATAAACAGAATGCCGGCCAGTACGGCAAGAGACATTAAGTAAGAGGCGTAATTATCCATTATCTGTTTATTGAGCAGCCTCGAAAATCTTTGAATATTAAATGTATTGTTCATTTGTGCTTATTTTAAGAGGTCAATAATAGATTTGTTTCCAGAGGTGATAGCATTGAAAAGCATTTCCATATCTACCTTTCCGTAATTTTGATGCTTATTAACACTGATGGTATTTGCGCCAATCATGTTTTCTTCGGTATATAATATCTGCGAACTATTTGCATTTGAAACCGAGGTAAACTGTATTTTTTCTGCAATCGTGTCAAGAGAACTGTTCAATACAATTTCCTTTTCATGGAGTACTACAAGTGTATCAATCAAACTATCCAGATCGCGCACCTGATGGGTAGAGATAATCATACAGCGTTCTTCTGTTAATGCAGATGCGATGATCTTTCTGAACTGTATCTTGGAGGGGATATCCAGACCATTTGTTGGTTCATCCATAATAAGGAAGCTGGTATTAGTTGCCAGGCCAAAAGCAATCATCGCTTTCTTTTGTTGCCCGAACGACATTTTGTTAAGCTGCTTTGCTACCGGAACTTCAAACTTATCAAGCATTTTCCTGAACTGTCCTTCATCAAATTTAGGATAGAAATGGCCCGTGCTTTTCATAAACTGGTCAGTAGTAACAGAAGGCATATGCATTTCTTCCGGAATAAAAAAGAGCTCCTGCAGAAAACCCGGTAAACGGTCTGCTGCTTCATAACCCTTCATGGTACATGAACCCTGCTGTGGGTAAACAAGACCTGCCAGGTTTTTTAATAAGGTGGATTTTCCTGCGCCGTTTTTTCCGAGTAAGCCGTAAATATGACCTGCTTCTAAATGGAGGTTAAGGTTCTTAAACAGGATTGATTTTTTGTGATAGCCAAACGTTAAGTTAGATACTTTAATCATAGTCTGTTGTTTTAGTGTACTAGTTACTTAGTACACTACAAATGTATGAAAGCATATGAGCATTCCAAACTAATTTGAAATTATTTATTTGATCGGATCATTTTAGTATTGCTGCTACGATTTAAAAACTAAGTAGCCGGTTTTTTAGGTAAATTTCGCCGCTTACTATAAAAACACCTTGCAAAATATGATTATCATCTCCTATATAATTGCTGTATTAGTTATCATTTATCTCGCCGTATTTCTCTTTAAAAAGTATTTTTCGGACCGGATCAGGCGCCGGGAATTCCAGGCCGATTGGGGAAATGCAAAGAATGGCAGGTATATAGACCTGAATTCAGTGGAGAATTATTTCCTGAATACTATCTCAGAATCTGCGGAGAAACTTCAGCTCATATCTGATAAGATTGCAAACGACTTATATCTGGATGATGTTTTTAAACTGGTAGACCGTACAATCTCAAAAGTTGGACAGCAATTTTTATATGCGAGGCTTCGGACCATTGAAAAGGATCAGAGCAGCCTGATTATACAAGACCAGTTTGCAGATATGGTTACGGCCGACGAAGAGCTACGGCTGGATACCCAGATGGCATTATCTAAACTACAGAAAAATGATTCATACTACTTTCAGGACCTGGTTTATGCAAAGCAGGTAGCACGGCCCGCCTTTATGACCCTTGTTTACATTCTCACCTTTTTAAGTATAGCCTGTCTGGTGGTTTCTATTTTCCGTCCTGGCTTTCTACTGGTATTTATGGGTATTTTCATTATCAATTCCGGTTTGCATTTCTGGAATAAAAATAATGTAGCTGTACATACTTCATCCCTGGGGGAATTTTTAAAGGTATATGAAACCGCAAAAGAACTGGATGCAAATCCAAAAATTAGGACACACTTTCCTGAAGGCGCAGTAATATTGAAAGAACTGCTTCCCCTAAAAAGAAAGATGCTGGGGGTTAAGCTGGATAATATGGCAGATAGTGATGCTGCAATGCTGGGCTACCTGATTATTGAACTGCTGAAAATTGCTTTCAATATTGAAATAATTGTATTTTATGCCATCATCGATTCGCTGGTTGCCCAGAGGGAGGAACTAAAAAAACTATTTAAATATGTTGGCACTATTGATACCGGTGTATCTATCGCCTCCTTCAGGGAATCATTAGACGAATACTGTAAACCGGTATTTACCGATGTTCAGGGATTAAGCACAGAAAGTATTAAGCATCCGCTGATTGTAAACTGCGTGCCAAATGATTTAACCCTGGTAGACAAAAACCTGCTGTTAACCGGCTCCAATATGTCGGGCAAAACTACCTTTATCAGATCTGTAGGTGTAAATATGGTTTTGGCGCAAACACTTTACACCTGCACAGCAAAGCATTTCGCTATGCCCTATTCAAGGATATATTCTTCCATCACCATATCAGACAGTTTGCTGGAGGAAAAGAGTTATTACTTCGAAGAAATGCGGATTATCAAAGAATTTATTCAGCAGGCAGGTGCCGGTGGACCATGCTTTTTTATCCTCGATGAAATTTTTAAAGGAACCAATACAATTGAAAGGGTATCTGCCGGTAAAGCCATATTATCATATCTTGCTGCCAATAAGAATACCGTATTTGTCTCTACGCATGATACCGAATTGAATGAACTTCTGAAAACAGCATATGACCACTATCATTTTTCGGAAACTATTGCCCAAGAGGAGCTTGTGTTTGATCATACGATTAAAAAAGGGCCTTTAAAAACCAGAAATGCCATCAGGATACTGGAAATCAATGATTACCCTGCTTCAATCATTGCCGATGCAAATGCAACGGTAGACATTATGCTGAAAAATGCTTAATCGGCAATTGCATCCAAACGGGCCTTCTTATAAACGTCTTTCTGTACATGTGTTTTCAGGTTCCTGAAAGTTTCTGTTGGCCCTTTGGTAGCAAACAAATTGATTAACCAGGCCGGTATATTGCCACCCGGATCTACCTCCAGCATATATTCTGCGCGGGTCTGATTTTTACCCATCGGTGTGATGGTCCACTGCCCCACAGAATGACTGATCCTGACAATACCTTTTTTCTCGGGCACATAACCAGGCACGCAGGGTGAGGTGATGGTTATGACTTTAGTCTGCGGGTTCTGTTCAGTATGAATAGCTACTACATAATCCCGGTCCTCAACCGGCCATGGTACTTCAACCCGCGAATAATAGATAAGATCTACTGGCGACAGCTGTCTGATTAAAGTATTAATTTTACTATGATAAACCCATTCATTACAGGTTTTAATATCAAGTATTGCCGCTACGACCTGGGTAGGTGTGGCGTTAAATATGGAAGAGACTTTTACAGCCTTCATTTTCAGATTTACACCCGGACGTGTAAACACCTGTATACCGTCTTCATTAGCTGATGGCGTCCATTTTTGTTGTGAGAAGGCAGAATTTGATCCATAACAAAGAAGTAATGCGAATGATATATAATAAATCCGGTTGATTAAAAGCATATTGCATAAAATTAGGACAGCAGATTATTTAGCCGCCAAAATTACATGAATTTGAATTCAGGAGCTGTGTACCAGCTAAATCAGTTCGTCATCTAGAGGTAATTATAAAATTCATTATTTTTTTGTTTTGTAACAATTATGTATCTTTGTTTAACAAAAATCAATAAAAGCTCAGCAAAACACGTATCTTATTCGAAGAAAATACTACCTAATTAATCGTATCACAGTCATAGCACCAAAACCAATTTCTATGAGAAAGTACCTTTTAGGCGGAGCAGGAATAGTTTTAAGTATTCTGTCGCTCACCATCATTAGCTGGATCCCTTCACAAAGCCACAAAAAGCAATTTACTGCTGCTAAACCTTTGACGGAAGATTCTCTGTATGTATCACATGTTAACAGGTTATACGAATCTGCTAAACTTCAGCAGTCAGGCTTAAGTCTTGAAGTGTTTGAAAAAGCGGTAACTGGTTTTTACAATCTGAAGAACAGCGGTAAAATTTCGGAAGATAAATCTGTACTTACTATAGCAGATTTTGACAAAAACAGTACCTCAAAACGCTTGTGGATTATAGACCTTGATAAAGATTCATTGTTGATGCATACCTGGGTTGCCCATGGTCAGAACAGCGGCGATGATATGGCAACAAAATTCTCTGACATTAATGATTCTAATGAGAGCAGTCTTGGGTTTTATGTTACTGCGGAGATTTACAATGGTAAACACGGCAGGTCATTAAAACTGGACGGTATGGACGAGGGCTTTAATAGTAATGCACGTAAACGTTCGATTGTTGTACATGGTGCACCATATGTTAGCCAGGGAACGATCAATCAGTTAGGCAGGTTAGGACGTAGCCATGGATGCCCTGCAGTAGCAGCTGAGTTGTCTGATAAAGTAATCAATACCATTGAAGGTAAAACGGTGATCTTTATCAATGGCAGCAAACAACCATATTTTTCAAAATACCTTGATGCACATATGGCTGCAAATAGTCTTCACTTGCAGAAAGATGATATATTAGCAACACCGGACAGCATTTTAACTGCCCGGATTTAATACCAGGGGGCGGTATCTAAACCGCCCCAAGTTTTTGCATATAAGTGTACAAAACAATATCTAAACCATAGACATCTTTCCTGATCTGTACCGTACCACCATTGTCAACCCATGAAGTAAAATAGGTTAAGTATACAGGTACCTTTGTCGGTAAGCTAATATCCGTAGCCACTGCCACAGAATCCTGCTCCATCAGGGTTTTGATCTTATCAAATTTAGCTCCTTCACCAAACAGTGCCCTTGCCAGGTCTAATGGTTTTTCCAGACGCACACAGCCGTGGCTTACCGCACGCATACTTTGGTTAAATGCTGCTTTAGCAGGTGTGTCATGTAGATAAACCGCACTCTGGTTATTAAACAGGAATTTAATTTTACCTAATGAATTATCTTCTCCCGGACGCTGTTTAAAAAGATATTTCTTACCTGCATTCCCTGCAGAGAAGTCGATTGTTTCAGGATCTTCGATCTTTTTACCGTTTTCATAAACATCGATATTATGACTAGACAAGTAATATCTGTCTGCCGCAGCATATTTGGTTATTTCATTGGTAGCAATGCTCTCAGGGATATTCCAAACCGGATTTACCTGTACACTATGGATCATGCTGTTGAGTTGTGGTGTTTCTCTTGAAAATGGACGGTCCTTTTTAAGGTCGTTCTCATCATACTCCTGTATATTATCTTTAAAATCCTTGTTACGACCCTCTCCTACACATACTTTCATGTTTAACACAGACTTGCCCTGCTCCATCACATCCAGTCTGTAATCTGCAATATTTACAATTACATATTTATCTTCAGCTGGTTTGTTTTTCCAGCGTAACCGTTCAAGGTTTACTTTTAATATTTTCTGGGTTTCATCGGTAGTGATGCCTGGTGCCTGGCCACCCTCTCTCAGTACTTTTTGTAGGGCAATATATTCAGCCGACTTTGGCTGGATACTATCCAGATAGGCATTAAGGTCTTTTACTGCAAAAACCTGGGTCATGCTGCTGCTGTCTGGTCTTTTTGTGTTTGTATAATAAGCCCCATAAATCCTTTTAGGACTAATCACGCCAAACTGCATGGCATTACTGTAATTGATCAATGAGTTGGCACTTAATAATTCCAGTTTGATCAGTTCCTGATAAGCTTCTTCTGTAGTGGCAATCGCTTTTTTATCATACAGTTTGACAAGCAGTTCCTGGTAAGCCTTGGCCTGAAACATTTCCGGAGAAAGACCATGCTCGGCGGCTCTGTTAAAATATCCGAGTAAACTATCTAAACCTTTTTTCTTAACGTGTTGTAAAATGATGGAAGGCTCATATCCATTCTGTTCATAGTAAGCATTAATCAGTTTTGGGTTACTGAGTTTAACCGCTCCCTTTTCCAATTCTTTTTTAAAAGCTTCGGCAAATGCTTCGCTTTCGATGTTTTTATAAATCTTATTCCCTGTTTCGGCAGATAGTATCTTGCCCAGATCGGAGCGGCTTTTTTTACAGGCCTGCAAACTGCACAAGATGGTGAGGGCCAGCAAGAAAGAAAGTCGAACCACTGGCTTCAGTAAATGTTTTTCCTTATTCATAATCCTAAAACATCATTTTATTCAAATTGTTTAGACCTGGGCCCTGCATCATCATCTGTAAATAAAAAACTGTTGGAACATTCCTGCCTTAAAATTGTCTATACATTTGTTGAAACACTAAATAATAGAAACAGATGAGTTCAGTTAAATCTTATGCTGCACAAAGTGCAGAATCACCTCTTGCTCCTTATACACTTGAGCGTCGTGAACCGGGTACGGATGATGTAGAAATTAAAATTTTATATTGCGGTGTCTGCCATTCAGACATTCACACAGCTCGTGGCGAATGGGGTGGTACAATGTACCCTGTAGTACCTGGCCACGAAATTGTAGGTAAGGTTACACGTGTTGGTTCAGGGGTCAGCAAATTTAAAGAAGGAGATACCGTAGGGGTGGGCTGTTTTGTAGACTCTTGCGGGCATTGCTCAAATTGTAAAGATGACCTGGAGCAATATTGCGAAAATGGCAACTCTCAAACTTATAATGCGTTTGAACAGGATAAAAAAACCATCACTTATGGTGGTTATTCAGACTCTATTGTGGTTACACAGGATTTCGTATTATCGGTTTCTGATAAGCTACCCTTAGAAAAAGTTGCGCCATTGCTGTGTGCGGGTATTACTACTTACTCTCCATTGCGTTACTGGGGTGTTAAGGCTGGCGATAAACTGGCTGTTGTTGGTTTAGGTGGTTTAGGCCATATGGCGGTGAAACTTGCCGCTTCAATGGGTGCAGAAGTAACGATGTTGAGCCGCTCTCCAAGTAAAGAAAAGGATGCTGCTGAGCTGGGTGCACACCATTTTGCCCTTACTACAGAGAAAGAAACAATGAAAGACCTGGCTAACACCTTCGATTTCATTATTGATACAGTTTCTGCGGAGCATGATTACAATGAATACCTTCAATTACTTAAAACCAATGGTGTAATGATCTTATTAGGTGTTCCTCCACAGCATATCCCTGTAGGTGCGGGTTCACTGATATTTGGAAGAAGAAGCTTAGTAGGATCCCTAGTAGGCGGTATCAAAGAAACTCAGGAAATGCTTGACTACTGTGCTGAGCACAATATCACCTCTGATGTTGAAGTGATTAATATTAACCAGATCAATGAAGCCTATGAGCGTACCCTTGCTGGAGACGTACATTACCGCTTTGTAATTGATATGGCAACCATTTAATAAGCCATAACGCATCAATTTATAATGCTGTAATGATGAGGGCAGGTTGGCTAACAACCTGCCCTTATTTTATACGACCACTTTTACACCGTAATTCACTACTGAAATCCTGCTTGTTCCGCCGGCTTCGCGACTAAGCTGTATTTGTGTACCAATCCTTTCTTTGAGTGCTTCGATATGGGAAATTATTCCAATAGTCTTACCCCCCGCCTGCAGGTTTTCCAAAGCTGTAATGGCAACATCAAGTGTTTCAGCATCAAGTGTACCAAATCCCTCATCAATAAACAGGGAATTGATCTGAACTTTACGGCTGGCCAGGTCTGACAGGCCAAGTGCTAGTGCAAGGCTCACCAAAAAACTTTCCCCACCTGATAAGGTAGACATAGGCCGGAGTACATCTGCCTGATAATGATCAATAATTTGCAGGTCGAGGTCTTTCTCCGGACTTTTGAAAATACTATAGCGCTCACTTAAACGTCCGAGATGCCTGTTGGCAAGCTCAGTTAACCTGGCCAGGGTAAGGCCTTGTGCAAAACGGCTGAATTTCTTACCATCTGCCGAACCTATCAACGCCGCCAGTTGCTGAAACCTGTCGAACTCCTTCTGCTGAAGCTCAATCTGCCGGGCTACTTCCAGATGTTTCATTTTTAACTGATCATCTTCGGCAATAATCCGGTTTAACTTTCCCTTTTCCTGCTGTAGTAAAGAAAGTTTTGTAAGCTGCCCGGCCAGCTGTGGTTCAAGAACAGCTTTCTCCTCTGTAGTTAAAGCCTTTGCAAGTTCATTCTGCTGATCGGTCAGCGTTGCCGCCAATACGCTTTTGCATGAAATAATGTTTTGTGAGGCCTCTCTCTGTAACTTTGCCGCAGCAGCAGCTTCATCATCGTCCAGAAACAACTCTTGCAGTTCTCTGATCTCTGACATTCCTTCTGTCCTGATTTTAGACATCAGCTCATCCAGATGAAGGCTAAACTGTTGTTTGCTGGCCAGAAAAGAGGTATTCAAAGTCTGCTGCCTGTCTTCAACTACCCGAAGCTTTTGCTGATGCTGGCTAAGCTGCAGTTGATATAACTCCAACTGCTCCTTGTATTTCTTATATTCTGTACCCAGGTCTGTACGAACCTGGATTGGATCCTTTTCACCAAAAAGAGCAGCCCTTTCCTGTTGCAACTGCCCTAGCAGCGCTACTGCGGCAGCAAATTGCTGCTCTGCTTTTACAAAAGCTGATTTCTTTTCTTCAATTACCAATAACCCATTTTTCTGTTCAGTTTCTTTCTCCAGCCTTTGCAGCTGCAGTGTTGCAAGCTCCTGCTCGGCAAGTTTATACTTTGTAAATCTTGCATTTAAGATATGTATAGTAACGTCTGAATCTTGCAGGCCATCATTAATACCAAACCTGGTTAAAAGCAGAGAAGCATTTCGCTCAATAGCGCTACCCTCCTCTTTGAGCTTAAGTAGTTCAGTATTTAGCAATACAATTTGCTTTTCTGCGAGATTGAGTAACAAAGTGCTTTGCTCTGCTTTGTTTTTTTCTGTGGCCAGGTTCTCTTTTTGCAGATGCAGTCCCGTTTCAAGCTGCAGCTGCTGCTGATGCAGGAAATTGAGCTTTTCGATCTGCTGCTTTAAAGCGGTTTCCTGCACACGCTTACGTTCTATTACCGCGGTTATAATGGAAGGCCGGGTAATATCCAGTGGTTTAGGGAGCTTCTGATTGTTTTGTGAAAATTCCTGGATTACTTCTGCAAGCGAAACTTTGAGCTGCCCGGCATACTGCAGCGCATTGTCAAACTGGGTATTCAATACATTTAACTGCACTGCTTCGGCATCGGCCTTTTCTTTAAGCTGATTTAATGTCAACTGCTGCTGGTTACGGCGCTCTGCTGATTCTGATACCCGACCTATATGCCTGCCTTCAACATATGGATGATGGATAGAGCCACATAGCGGACAGGGCTGTTCTGCTACCAGCTCCAGCCGGTCTTCATCAAAATTCTGAACTTTAACCTCAAGCTCATAAATCTGCTGCAGGTTGTGCAGCAACTGAGTCTCCCTTACCAGTTCAGCGTTCAAATGCTCCAGAGATTCTTTTGAACTTACCAGTTTTTTTTGATACCCTTCAGTTTGCGCCGCTAATGCTGCCTGCTCTTCCTGTAATATTTGAGACTGACTGGCCAGTTTCAATTGCTGTTCTGAAGTATTGATAAGTACCGGAAACTCTCTGAAAGCAGATTGCAGTGCTTCTTCTGTTTCCCCATTTAGGAGCTCCTGCTGCGATTGTCTCAGCTGCCCGATCAGGATTTCGTTATCCCTAAGCTGCTGCTCTGCCCCTGCTATTTTAACTGCGGCAGTCTTCAGGTTGTCCTGAGACTGTGCCTGCTGTAAATGATACTCTGACAGTGTTTTTTCTGCAGTAAGGGCTCTCTGCTTTAAAGCATTTATTTGATCCAGTAATTGCTGAAAAACTATCAGCTCTTTATCAAGCGCACTATCTCCTCTATTTGCAGAAACCCATTCAAAAAGCGCTGTATAGCTCTCGTTCAGGGTATTTAGCTCAAGGCTTAGCGTTTTATTATATTTATCTGCCAGTTCAAATTGTGATTTGGCTGCAGCTAAAGCTATACTGCCCTGCTCAACCGCTGTACCCGCCTGGCCGATATGGATATCTTTCTTGATCACCTGCTCCAATACCGGTTCAAGAGCAACCAGTGATTGTTCCACTTTATCGGCCTGCCCTTTGGCAGCAGCTATAGCGGTATGGATTACCGCTTCCTTCTCAACCATCTGCGGATATTCCTGTCTGGCCTGCAGCAAGTCGGTTTCTATTTTTACCTGTTGTTTTTCTATCGTCTGAAGTTCGGCTAATGCCGGACGGTGAACCAATGCATTAAGATGTTTCTGCAGCTGGTCAAAACGCGATTCATGTGTGGCATAGTACAGTTCATATGCTGAAAGTTTTTCCAAGCTTTCTTTCTTTCTCAGTTCCAGCTTTTCCAATGCAGCCAGCCAGTCTATTTTTGCACGCAAGGAAGCCTCATTCTCACTCAGCAACTTTTCCTGCGTGGCTATATCTTGTAATTCAGTGTTATACAATAATCTTTCTTCCGTAGTTAATAAAACTACGTTTTCTAATTTGTTTTTTAGCTGGTCTAGTGTATAACGCTCTGCCCGCGCCTTTTCGTAGGCGGCGATAGAAATCTGGGAATAAATACCTGTATCGGTGATTTTTTCTAATAGTTCGCTGCGCTCATTTTCATCGGCCTTCAAAAAACGGGTAAAGTCACCTTGTGATAAGATCACCGAACGTAGAAACTGGTTATAATCCAGTCCGCATAATTTTATGATTTCCTCTTTTACATCATTAAGCGGGTGTTCAATAATTATTTTCCCTTCAGGTAGTTCAGCCAGCTCCATCTTCTGTGTCTGCAGTTGCCCATCGGCTTTACCGCGGCTACGCCTTACAGACCATTTGGCACGGTAAGCTTTTTCGCCCACCTCAAACTCTACCTCTGCGTAAGATTCTGCAGTATGGCGGGTCATAATCTCAAACACATCTTTGGCATGTCTGTGCACCTTTCCATATAAGGATACAGTGATGGCGTCTAGTAAAGTGGTTTTTCCGGCACCTGTAGGGCCTGTAATAGCAAATATCCCGCTTGCGGTAAAAGGGGCGCGGTCAAAACGGATCTCGTGCTCACCTTTCAGTGAATTAAGGTTAAGAAATTTTATAGCTCTTATTTTCATGACCGGTTACTATTTTGGGTCATATATTCTGTTACTTCTGCAAAAGTCTGCAGCAGGGAGCTATGATCCTGATCTGGATATTCAGCATTGCATTTCTTGATAAATACTGCTTTAGGATCAAGATCAGTTAAAGCCATAGCTTCTGAGGTTTGCTCATCAAGGCTTTTAACCGCACGGGTACGGATCTGTCTTGGAAACAAACGCTCTATATAAGGTTTATCAGCAACCAGGGTATTTAATTGCTGTTCCAGGTCATAAATAAAACTTTCAGTTTGTATCTGAAGTTCAACCCAGGCCGGAAACAATGTTCCAGGGTCATCCAGTAACACCAGCCGCGTTTTTACTTTTTCAAAGTCGCCTTTGATACGGATTAGTTTACGGCTGCAGGGTATAGGTAATTCTGTTAGCTTAGATAAATTGCCCTGCTCAAAGTCAAGCAGGATGACGATTTTCTGATCATCGGTTTCTGAAAAGCTCAATGGAATGGGCGATCCTGAATAGCGGATATGGTTCATCTGATTGATGAGCTGCGGACGATGGATATGGCCTAGTGCTACATAATCGAATTCTGCGGGGAATTGATCGCCCCCTACCTGGCCAAGGTTGCCCACATGGATTTCTTTTTCACTGTCTGATGTGCTGGAGCCGGCAGCAAACAGATGTCCGGTGGCAATTACAGGGATGCCACTGGATTTATACCCGCTTACGTAAGCAACAAATTTATGGTAATGATCTGTAATACCTTGTTTAATCCGTGTTTCCCGCTCCTGCAAAGTCTCACCAGCTATAGATAACCTAATGTCACGGTCGCGCAGAAAAGGAACAGCACATACTACCAGTTCAAGCTCTCCCGCAGTGTTTTTGATTTCAATAATCTGGTCCGCGAAATCTTCGGGTACCCCCCCAATTATATGCACATTGAAATATTTCAGCAGACTTTGGGGTGCATTCAGTGTACTGATAGAATCGTGATTGCCTCCTATAATAATCACCTCCCTGCAGCAGGTATCTTTTACCTTTCTAAGAAAGGCATAATACTGTTCAAATGCAGTATTTGAAGGACTGCCGGTATCAAAAATATCACCTGCTACAATCAGAACATCTACCTGTTCTGTTTGAAGTGTAATGATCAGCCAGTTCAGAAATGCCTGGTGCTCATCTGTACGCTCGCTTTGTTCTAATCGTTTACCAAGGTGCCAGTCGGCCGTGTGAAGAATTCTCATTGTCGACTGCTAAATTAAACAAATCAGCAGACATATGTCTCATTTTGCTAAATGCAATCCACACGCTTTACTTCATCATTTCACAGAGATAACTGGAGTCGTTCAGTAAGCTGATGATCTGGTTTGTACTACTCCTTTTTCCAATAATACGCAATACACGGTCTACATCGTCTAGATCAATCGTCCAGTTATTGTTCCCTACCAGTTCGTTCAGGCCCTTAGCCATTTCGCCCTTATCTTCAAATTCGTTAACGGTAGTTTTAAATACCAGAACAGTAATTTCTTCTGCCTGCTCTTCTTCCCTGAATGTCCAGGGTTTAAGGGCTTCTGCATTTTGTGCAGAAGCCTTAATATAATTCATAACGCCAGACCAAAGGGTACGGCTTGATACTATGTAGTCTCTCATTTCCATCCTCCTCCTAAAGCCCTGTATAATTCTACAGAAGCATTTAATTGTGCGGTTTTTACTGTTGCCAGATCCAGTTCACTCTGCAGGGCATTGCTCTGCGCATTAATTACTTCCAGGTAGTTCGCCATTCCGCTTTTAAAAAGCAGGTTGGCATTCTTTAAACTTCGCTGTACTACGGTTACCCTTTTATTGGCAATGGCATACTGGTCTTTCAGTTTTTCTACTTTGATCAGCTCATCAGACACTTCTCCAACGGCTGTGAGTACAGACTGACGAAACTGAAGTACATTTTTCTCACGTTCAACCAGCGCTACATCGTACTGCGTTTTCAATTGCCTGCGCTGAAATACAGGCTGTGCTATACCGCCTGCAACTATACCAAACAACGATCCGGGTATATTAAACCAGTTGCTTGATTTAAAGGAATTGATACCCCCTGTAGCAGTAATAGTTAATGATGGGTACATATTAGCTTTTGCTATACCCACCTTTGCATTGGCTTTGCGCAGTTCCAGTTCGGCCGAGCGTACATCCGGACGCAGGCTCAGCATCTGAGATGGATAACCTGTTGAATTTTGGTCCTGCACCTGTATAGCATTAAGTCTGCCTACCCGCGCAATGCTTTTTGGAAAAGCACCGGTAAGGATACTAAGTGCATTTTCCTGGAGGTTTATCCGCTGCTCTAATTGCGGAACCAGACCGGCGGCAACTAACTGCTGTGCCTCTGCCTGTTCAATAGCAAGTGAAGTAACCTGTCCTGCATCAAACTGCATTCTGATAATTCTTAACGTACTGTCGTTCAATGCCAGATTGCGCTTTGCAATATCCAGCTGTGTATCTAACATAATCAGACTGTAAAAGCCCTGTGCAATACTTGATACCAGACGGGTTTGAATAGCCTTTCTCGCTTCTGCAGATTGCAGGTAAGTGGCACCGGCAGCATTTTTCTGACTGGCAATTTTACGCCAGATATCAGCTTCCCAGCTTAGGCCCAGAGAAGCAGTATAATCTTCGATATGGGTACTGCCAGTGAACTGGCTGATAGACAAACCATTCAGACTATTGTCTGAAGGGCGGTTTGAATTTGCTGTAACCTGAAGGTTCAAGGCTGGCAGGTTGCCTAATTTACTTTGTCTGAACAACAGAGCGGCCGACTCAATATTTTTGAGTGCGATCTGCATGTCATAGTTGTTAACCAGCGCAGTATCTATCAGATCAGAGATGGCTTTCTCTTTAAAAAACTCCTGGTAAGGAAGTGTTGCAATACTCAGGGTATCCTCAGAAATTGCGTTTCTGTAGACCGCCGGTGCGGCATTTGCCGGAACCGGAAGGTCTTTAGATACCTTACATGCCCCTGCCGCTACCAATAGCAAAAGGCCAAATATTATATTTTTATACAGTTTCATATTCATAACTATTAGCGTGGATGTTTTCTACTGGTTCCGGACTTGGTGTTCCTGATAATTTTTCCTGAACAAACTGGAAAATCACAAATAGAACAGGGATGATAAACAGACCGAGGATTACTCCGGTAATCATACCTCCGGCAGCACCTATACTGATGGAGTGGTTACCCAATGCAGATGGTCCTTGCGCACGCATCATCGGGATCAGCCCCACAACAAAAGCAAGAGAGGTCATGATAATTGGCCTTAACCTAAGTTTTGCTGCTTCCAGTGCCGAAGCAATAAGCGTTTTGCCCGCCCGGCGTCGCTGCACCGCAAATTCTACAATCAGTATCGCATTCTTGGCCAGCAAACCGATGAGCATGACCAGCGCAACCTGTACATAGATATTGTTTTCTATACCAGTTAAACCGATGGCAGCAAATACGCCAAATATTCCGGTAGGGATAGAAAGGATAACTGCCAGCGGCAATATATAACTTTCATACTGTGCAGATAAAAGGAAGTATACGAATACCAGACAGAGAGAGAAAATAATAACCGACTGCCCGCCAGAGGTGATCTCCTCTTTGGTTAAGCCAGAGAACTCATGTGAGAATCCAGATGGCAGCTGCTGTGCGGCAACTTCGTCAACTGCCCTGATGGCATCGCCAGAACTATAACCCGGTTTTGGAATGGCATTGATACCGATGGAATTAAACAGGTTATAACGGGAAGCGGTTTCAGTACCATACACGCGTTTCAGTTTAATCAGGGTATTGATAGGCACGTTTTCTCCGGCCTGGTTTTTTACAAATACACCGTCCATGGCAGAAACATCTGCACGATCATTCACATCTGCCTGTACCATTACCCTGTAGTACTTACCAAAGCGGTTAAAGTCAGACGCCTGTGCACTACCAAAATACGACTGCATCGTTTGAAGAATATCTTTCGTAGATACCCCCAGCTGTTCAGCTTTAGCATCATCAAGTTCCATTTCTAACTGCGGATAATCTGCTTTGAACGAGGTAAAGGCTACCGCGATTTCCGGACGTTTCATCAGCTCGGCAATAAAGTTATTTGCTATACCGCTAAAGCGGTCCAGCTTACCACCTGTTTTATCTTGCAGCACCATATCCAGACCGTCAACATTACTAAAACCTGGTACAGTTGGAAAAGTAAATACGAAGAAGTTTGCGCCTTTGATTTCAGCAAGTTTACCTCTTACAATATTCATAATGGCATTGATATCTTTTACATCGCCACGCTCTTCAGCAGGTTTAAGCAAGATAAACATAGTAGCTGCAGAAGGACTGGTTGAGGATGTTAATACACTAAAACCAGATAGCCCATTAAATATTTTGGTAAAGGGCAAGGGACGCAGCAGACTCTCAGCAGTTTTCATGGCACTTGTACTTCTATCCATCGATGCTCCCGCAGGAGTAGTCATCGCGATAGCAATAAAGCCCTGATCTTCTGAAGGGATAAATCCTGTAGGTGTTCTTTTTACCATCCAGACAGTAGCAAGCACTACCAGCAGCAAACCTGCCAGGCCTACCCATTTCGTACGGATCAGAAACCTCAGACTACCCACATACCTGTTGGTAAGGGAATCAAAACTCCTGTTAAAACCTGCAAAAAACCTTTGTTTAAAACTGCTTTTTACTTTAGGATCATGATTAACATGATGTACTTCTTTAAGGAAAAGAGCACATAAGGCAGGGCTTAAGGTTAACGCGTTTACAGCAGAGATTACAATAGCTATGGCCAGGGTAAATGCAAACTGTCTGTAGAATACGCCGGTAGAGCCTTCCATAAAACCTACTGGTAAAAACACGGCACTCATTACAAGGGTAATGGAAATAATGGCCCCGGTAATTTCATGCATGGCCGCAGCAGTGGCGGGTTTTGGTCCGAGGTGTTTATGTTCCATTTTGGCATGCACTGCCTCAACTACCACAATAGCATCATCCACTACTATACCAATGGCCAGTACCAATGCAAAAAGTGTAAGGAGGTTAATAGAGAAACCAAACAGCTGCATAAAGAAGAAGGTACCTAATATAGCTACCGGCACTGCAATAGCAGGGATAAGGGTAGAACGGAAATCCTGTAGGAAGATAAATACAACAATAAATACCAGGATAAATGCTTCAATCAGCGTATGGATAACCTGGTCAATACTTTGGTCGAGAGACACTTTTGTACTGTACAGCACTACATACTTAACGCCTTTCGGGAAATCTTTCTCCGCTTTTTTCATGAACTTCTCAACCGCAATCTGAATATCATTGGCGTTTGATCCGCTCAGCTGCTGGATAGCGATATTTAATCCTGCCTTACCATCAATACGGGTCAGACTTGAGTAGGTATAAGCCCCAAACTCAATTCTTGCCACATCTTTCAGTCTTAGAAAAGAACCGTCCGTATTAGAACGGATAATAATATTTCCGTATTCTTCAGGTTTAGTTAGCTTGCCTTTGTATTTAAGTGTGTATTGAAAAGAATTCTTGCTGCTTTCACCAAACATACCTGGTGCAGCTTCAAGATTTTTATCTTTAATTTTTGCAATTACATCGTTAGGAACCAGATTATAGGTAGCCATTTGTGCCGGATTAAACCATACACGCATAGAGTAATCTTTACTACCACCAAATATTGATGCCTGACCAACACCCTGTATCCTTTTAATTTCCGGAACCAGGTTAATGGCCGCGTAATTAGCCATAAAGGTTTGGTCGTAACTTTTTTCATCATCAGTAAACATGCTTAATACCATGATCAAACTGTTTTGCTGTTTAGCGGTAGTAACACCGGCCTGGATAACTTCTGCAGGCAGCTGGCTGGTTGCCTGAGATACCCTGTTCTGCACATTTACCGCAGCCTGGTCTGGATTGGTACCCAGTTTGAAATAAACGGTAATAACCAGAGACCCATCATTACTGGCAGTAGAGCTCATATAACTCATATTCTCTACACCGTTGATAGATTCTTCCAGAGAAGGTGCAACTGATCTTAATACCGTTTCGGCATTTGCACCAGGGTACAGCGCGGTTACCTGAACTGCAGGAGGTGCAATGTCAGGAAATTGCTGTAAGGGGAGTTTAGTTAAACCCAGCACGCCGAGAATGACGAGCAGAATGGATATAACTGTGGCTAAGACAGGTCTGTCTATAAATTTTTTAAACATGATATTTTAGATTATCGTAGGGCCTTAATTATCTTGAAGCAGTTTTAACCGGCTCCTGTTCTTGTTTTTGCGGTTGGATCACATCACCTTCTTTCAGCTTGTCAATGCCATCAAAAACAATCCTGTCGCCAGCTTTCAGTCCGGCAGACACCAGGTAGTTGGTACCGCTTGTACCGGTTACAGTTATTGGCTGCTTGCTCACTTTATTAGATCCGTCTACAGTGAATACAAATATCTTATCCTGTACTTCAACGGTAGACGACTGAGGGATTAACAAAGCATCTTCATGCTGCAAGCCCAATCTTACTTTACCCGTATTTCCAGATCTCAATAAACCATCGCGGTTAGGGAATGTAGCACGTAAAGCTATGGCACCCGTTTGCTTATCAAACTGACCATCTACCATATCAATTTTACCTTGTACCGGGTATACGGTATTATCCGCCAGTACCAAAGAAACCCCAGGTAATTTTTTAAGGCGCTCGGTAATGTTTTTACCGGGATATTTGGCATTGAAGCCGATGAAGTCGTCTTCGCCCAATGAGAAATAAACATGTACCTCATGTGCGTCTGATAACTGGGTAAGCGGTATAGCATCTGCTGAAGCAACCAGGCTTCCCTGTTTCTTTGGCAGTCTACCTACATATCCGGTTACCGGTGCTTTGATCAGCGTATAACCCAGATTAATCTTTGCCGCAGCAACACCAGCTTTAGCCTGCTCTACATTGGCAATGGCCGATTGATAAGAAGATTTTGCACTTTTCAGCTGAAACTCAGAAACCACTTTGTTCTGAACCAGTGGCGTTAGTTTGTCAACCTCTATCTGTGCATTAATTACCGCTGCTTCTGCTGCATGAAGCTGTGCTTTAGCGTTATTTAAAGCTTCCATAAAAGGCATTTGATTGATTTGAAACAAGGGCTGACCTTTTTGAACCAGGGCACCTTCGTTTACATAGATGCGGTCTAGTACTCCTGAAATCTGTGGACGGATTTCCAGGTCTACTGCACCTTGAATAGAAGCAGGATATTCTGCATAGGTTGTTTCAGAACTCTGATGTAATGAAATAACCGGCAGGGTTTGTAAAGTAACAGGCGGGGCCTGTGTTGGTTCACTTGAACATGCAGCGAACAATATGGCTAAGAGTAAAATTGAATGTTTCATAACGTGAGTTAATTGTTTAACAGTGTTAAATGGATGGTTAAAAAAAGGGTGGATCATTAGTGTATTGTATGTTGTTTTAACTTAACTAGGTTATTTAACACTGTTAAGTTATGTTGTAAAAAAAAGGAAACAGAAGATATAGCTCTTTTTCTGGAGGTATTGGTAATGACATATAGATAATTTAACAGCGTTAAGTATTCCATAAAAAAAAGGGGTTAGTCGTTAATAGTTTTAATAATTCCGTGAATAGCATCCTTAAGGATATGTTGATTCATCTCATCATTTGCTGTGCCCCTGCGGGTAAGGTTAATGGAGATTAAGCCATGAATAATAGACCAGAAAGTATAGTACTTCCGGCATACAATTTCTTCCGCCGGATGTTCAGTATCCATTAATTCACTGATTTTTGACCAAAGGAGCTTACGTGCGGCTTCTGCCTCAGGCAAACTTTTTGTCAGTTCACAGCAACTCATATCTACACCAAACATCAGCTGATAAAGCTGCGTATGTTTAAATGCAAAATCCCAGTAAGCTATCCACATTGCCTCAAGCTGGCCTGCTGCGTTTTCAAACTTGCTGCAGGCATCTTTAAGATCCTGTAATAAAATGCCGTTGCCTTTGCGTGTAAGCTCTAAGAGGATACCTTCTTTATTCGCAAAGTATTCATAGATGATAGGGGCCGTATATTCAATCTTATCCGCAATCTTGCGCATACTTAAGGCCTGCCAACCGTCTTCTTTAACGATTTCCAGCGAAGCCTCTAAAATATTGGCCTTTGTTTCTTCCTTAATTCTCTGAATTCTTTCTTTACTGCCCATGGCACAAATGTTACTGTGTAAATAATCTAACAGCGTTAAGCAAATGTAGAACTAGTTTTTAATCTTTTAATCAGTGTACTGTCACAAAGAAAAAGTGCGCCTGAAACTAAATCCCTTTTTCCACCCTTCTATCGTCCTTAAGATTTGGTTCCTTTAAAGAGAATTTACTTCGAAGTCCACCTTATACTTCCAAGACGATAAATCTTTGGTAGTATATCATTAATTATTAGTATTTTTCAACCAACTATAAACCTCTCCATGCGTAATCTATTATTGGTAATTCTCATTATCGGAAGCACTATCCGGTTGCATGCCCAGACAAATTGTACTGATTGTGAAGATCTGGATTTCCTGTATCAGGCAATTAAAAATACACCTTCTTTTAAGGATCAGTTCAAGGGAGCAAAGAAATCAAATCACCAAAACACATATGATAGCCTTCGTTTGGTATTCATAAATTCTCACCTTTCAAAATATGAGAGTTATACCGCAATGGCAAAGTTTATAACTCCCGTACAAGATAACCATCTTGGATTCTGGATTACGCCAGATTCGCTCTTAAGCTATAAAACCGTTTCCGACAGTATAGCTCTGAAAAGTTTCCTGAAGTCTGAGAGCTCTCGTAAATTTCCTTCAGTTTCACTAAATCTAGACTCTTTAAAAAGCATGATGCAAAAGCGAAGTGCAGATGATGTTGAAGGAATCTACAATTATGGTGAAACACTTACAGCGGCCCTGTACCGTACACCAACTGCAGGCGAATTATATGGTGTAATACTATCATCAACCTTGCCCAACTGGCAGCCCGGCCAGATAGCTTTTATACTATTCGAACATCAGCCATTCCGCTATTATGCACTTGAGGCAGTAGTATATGATAAGACCTTTGTTCTGATGAGGAATGAGCGCTACGTTAACCAGCATCTGGTAAAAACTATGTGGACTAAGCAAAATTCCGGTCCTGATTTTAGTAACCTTCCAGCACAAACTCCTTTATTTCTATTTAAAAATGTTAGTGAAAACACCGGTTATTTGCGTTTAGGGAGCTTCTCAGCCAATAACAGCAATATGCAGGCTGCGAAGAAATTTTTTCTCGAGTTGAAAGACAAACTTAGTCAGCCGTCGCTTATTCTGGATTTGAGAAACAATAATGGCGGAGCCAATAAAACATCAAACCCATTTCTCAAAATTCTCAAAAAATACGCCTCCAGCAAAAAAGTTTATATACTGATTAATAGCCGTACAATAAGCAATGCGGAACAATTCACCCTGAAATTGAGCAAGACAAAAAACACCATAATTCTGGGTGAAAGAAGCAGTGGAACCATAGCTTATGGTAGTAATTACGGTAAAACACTCACTCTTCCAAGTGGCAGGTTCCGCTTTTACCCAACTGATATGAATTTCCGCAAATACCTACCTTACGAAGATCAGGGTATAGAACCTCAAATAAAGTTGGAGTATAATTCAGACTGGATTAGTCAAACGAAGACCATCATAGCTAAATCTACTCAATAATATCCCCATAAAACCGCAGCAATGCCATTTCCAATCCCCGCAGTTCAGCTAATCCTTTTAAACGTCCAATGCCCGAATATCCAGGATTAACCCTTTTATGCAGGTCATCCAGCATCCGGTGACCATGGTCTGGCCGCATTGGAATACTAACTCCCCGCTCCTGCTGAATTTCTACTAATTTCTGCACTACTGCAAACATATCCACATCCCCTTCCAGGTGATTATCTTCGTAGAAATCGCCAAATTCATTTCTTCTGGTACTTCGCAGGTGTACAAAGTTTACCCGTTCACTAAATTGATCAAGTATTTCTACCAGATGATTGTCTTCTCTTACACCAAATGAGCCGGTGCAGTAACATAAACCATTAGCCAAAGATGGTATGGCAGCAAAAAGTTTCTCCAGCTGCGGGGCAGTACTTACAATCCTCGGTAACCCGAAAATCGGATATGGCGGATCATCCGGATGGATCACCATTTTAATATGACTGGCTTCCGCTACAGGTATTACTTCCTGTATAAACGCGATCAGATGCTGGAAGAGTTTTTCTTCATCAATTCCATGATAGGTAGCCAGGGCATTAAGAAATTCGTTCAACCCAAAGCTCTCTTCGCTCCCCGGTAACCCGGCAATAATGTTACGCTCTATCTTAAGTTTATCTGCTGCAGAAAGTTCATTAAAGTAATTCTCTCCCCTTTCCAGTTCCAGAAAGGTATAATCATGTTCTGCCCCTGTGCGTTTAAGGATAAATACATCAAAAGCTACCAAGGCGGCTTTATTAAAAAGCAAGGCTTCTGCGCCGTTAGGCAACTTATAGTCCAGATGTGTCCGCGTCCAGTCCAGCACTGGCATAAAATTATAAGTCACTACCTCAATGCCACAGCTGGCCAGGTTTGCCAGCGATATTTTATAATTCTCTATATATTCCAGGTAATTACCCTTACGTAACTTGATGTCTTCATGCACCGGCAGGCTTTCCACTACCTTCCATGATAAGCCTGCCTCATTGATAAGCTGTTGATGTCTGCCGATCTCTTCCACAGTCCAAACCTCCCCATTCGGAATATGATGAAGGGCAGAAACCACTCCAGAACATCCTGCCTGTAAAATATCAGATAAACTTACCGGATCAGCCGGCCCATACCAGCGCATAGTTTGTGTCAATTTATACATAGGTTCTTATAAATTAAGTTGAGTAAGCTGCTTCAGACTATAGCTGTGCTACAAATTTTTTGTCAGGATAGGTCAATTTAGAACTCTTTCTGTTTCCATGATAACTAACATGAAAAATATTGGTCTGATCGTCGAAAGAATCATACAATACGGTACAGCTCACTTCCAGCGCTTTTAGATTTTTAATTTCCGCCGATTCCAGATATACCACAATAGCTTCCTTATCATTTTCATAACCAAGGTAAGTCAGTGGCACAACTTTTCCCGCTGCAGCCAGCTGAAAATGCGTAGCCATATACTTGTTTACCAGTGCATCCATTTCTTTGTGTCTGGCAGCCGAGGAAAGGTCTGGCTTAACTTTATATTTCTTACCCAGAAGATCCTCAAAGTCATCTGTAAAAATGCGGCAGCTAACCTCCACAGTTGATGATTTAGCATTATAGTTAAGTTCTGTGGAACTTAAATGTAAGGGGTGTTTTGCAGCTTCTGCATTTCTTATAGTAGATGCCGGTGTACCGAAGCCCAGCATAAAGTAACAAATTAATAGAGATTGATGTACGAAAGACAACATATTGGGATTTAATTTTTGCAATACAAAAAAACGGTTTAAATTTAGACTTTCAACAAAAAACTTCAAATGAACAAAACTCTACTCGCCACGCTTCTGTTGGGGACTTCCTTACAGATTTCCTATGCGCAGAACATTCAGAACAATCCGGGCAGTAACCACGGAAACAAGTTTGAGCAGTTGGGCACCATCCTTTCTACGCCAAACGAACAGCGCACCGCAAGTGGTGCACCAGGTGTTAAATACTGGCAGCAGCGCGCTGATTATGATATTAAATGTACGTTGGACGAGCAGAAACTGCAGCTTACAGGTTCAGAAAAAGTAACCTATTTCAATAACTCACCTGATGTGCTTACCTACATCTGGTTGCAGCTTGATGAGAACGAACACAGCAATATCAATGCAGCAGATTTTCAAAGCAGCAGCAAAATGCCAACAGGTATTGCCAGCACCAAAGGAATCGACAATACTGAGATCAGTACTGCAGACAATGGTAACGGGGTATCCATCCTGAATATCACTGATGCCCTGGGTAAAAAATTAAAATATACCATTAATAAAACGATGATGCGTGTAGAAATTCCTGCACCATTAAAATCTGGTCAGCAGTTCGTTTTTAATGTAAACTGGAATTACAAAATCACTGACCGTATTGCCGTTGGCGGACGCGGTGGTTATGAGTTCTTCCCTGAAGATGGCAACTACCTGTTTACTATGACACAATGGTATCCAAGACTTTGTGTTTACAGTGACTTCCAGGGCTGGCAGAACCACCAGTTTACCGGTAGGGGCGAATTTGCATTAACCTTCGGAAACTTCAAAGTACAGATGACAGTACCTGCAGACCACCATATCGGTTCTACAGGAGAATGTATCAACTACAGTGGTGTGCTTACGGCTGCAGAACTGGCAAGATATAATCAAGCCAAAACTTCTGCTGAACCGGTTGAGATCGTTACACTTGATGAAGCTAAAAAAGCTGAAACAGGCAAAAGCAAAACCACTAAAACCTGGGTATTCCAGGCAAATAATGTGCGTGACTTTGCATGGACATCTTCAAGGAAATTTATCTGGGATGCAATGGCACAGAAGATTGAAGGAAAATCTGTAATGTGTATGAGTTTTTATGGTAAAGAGGCATATAATCTATACCGCCCTTATTCTACCAAAGCCGTAGCACACACCATTAAAACTTACTCAGATTTTACTATCCCTTATCCATATCCGGTTGCACAGAGTATTGAGGCAGCAAATGGAATGGAATATCCAATGATCTGCTTCAACTATGGCCGTACTGAAAAGGACGGTACCTATAGCGAAAGTTCTAAAAATGGTATGCTTGGTGTAATTATCCACGAAGTTGGCCATAACTTCTTCCCTATGATTGTAAACAGTGACGAGCGTCAGTGGACATGGATGGACGAAGGCCTGAACTCGTTTGTAGAATATCTTACTGAAGAACTGTGGGACAATAAATTCCCGGTTAAGAAAGGTGCTGCCTATACCATTGTTGATTACATGAAATTACCAAAGGATGAACTGGAGCCTATTATGACTAATTCTGAGAACATTACCCGATTTGGTCCTAATGCTTATTCTAAGCCGGCAACAGCTTTAAATATCTTAAGGGAAACTGTTATGGGTCGTGAATTATTTGACTATGCTTTTAAAGAATACGCAAAAAGATGGGCTTTTAAACACCCTACCCCTGCAGATTTGTTCAGAACTATGGAAGATGCAAGTGGTGAAGACCTGGACTGGTTCTGGAGAGGCTGGTTCTACGGAACTGATGCAGTTGATATTTCACTGGATGCAGTAAAAGTAGGTAAACCAGACCTGAATGCTGATGTTCCTTCTGCAAGGACAAGAACAGTAAAAATGGATCCGCCTATGGTTAACGCTTTCGAAGACATTTCTAAAGTGAGAAACAAGGCTGACAAAAACATTAAATTTTATACTGACCAGGATAAAGCTACTCAGGATTTTTACTGGAGATATGACCGCGGACTCGAAAAATATGATGCTACAGAACGTAAAGTAGATATGCCTGTTCCATTGGAGAAATTATCTGCTGATGAACAGAAGAAATACGCTGGTAAATATTTCTATGAGCTGAACTTCAGCAATAAAGGCGGTCTGGTTATGCCAATCATTGTAGAATTTACTTATGCTGATGGTACTAAGAGTATCGACAGAATCTCTGCACAGATCTGGAGACATAATGAGCAGACAGCTTCAAAATTCTATGTTCAGGATAAAGAAGTAACGGGTATCAGGTTAGATCCTATGCGCGAAACTGCTGATATTGATGAAAGTAATAACGTTTGGGGTGGCAAATCTGAAGAATCCAAATTCCAGTTATTTAAACAAAAAACAATGGCGGCCCGTGGCCAGTCTGTTGGTGCAAACCCAATGCAAAACGCAAAAGGAAGCAAATAATAGCAATCATTGTAGCAAAGCCTGCCAGAATTTAACTATTCTGGCAGGCTTTTGCATTTATCCATCTGTCGCCAAACCTCTGTCAAAGTCATATTGGTATCAAATTAACGCTGATATTGCCCATTCCAGCCCATATATTATGCTTTTCATGATTTAGCGTTGATTATTGCTCATTCTTAACATAGAATAAGAATTAATATGGCTGGAATTTTGTTAATTTGAACCATTATTGTATTGAAGCAATGCGTACAAAAAATCTAACATGTCTAGTATAGAACAAAAAGAAGAGAGCACAAATATTTTAACGATCGATATTGGTGGTACCAGTATCAAGGCCTGTATCCTAACAAAGGAGGGCGAAATGTTCTCAGAATATACCAAACTACCTACCCCAAAAGATTCTACCCCGGAAGCCGTACTTAAAACAATTGAGGAACTGGTATCCCCAATGGGTCCATACGCCAAAGTATCAATCGGTTTTCCCGGATATGTTAAGCGTGGTGTAGTAGAAACAGCTCCTAACCTCGCAAAAAATAAATGGGCGGGCTTTGCCCTGGCTCAGGAAGTAAGCAATCTTTTAAATAAGCCTGTGCGACTCATCAATGATGCCGATCAGCAGGCCCTTGGTGTAATCAGCGGTAAAGGTTTTGAAATTGTACTTACCCTGGGAACAGGTTTCGGTACTTCCCTGACTTTTGACGGTGAGCTTTTGCCGCATCTGGAACTGGCACACCTGCCAATAACCAAGAACAAAGATTACGACGATTATATTGGCGACAAAGCTTTTATTAAAGAAGGCAAGAAAGACTGGAACGACAGGCTGGAAAGAATTATCCAGATATACAAAACCGTTTTCAACTATGATAGCCTTTATCTGGGTGGCGGCAATGCCAAACAGATTACACTTGAGCTAGATCATAATATCCACCTTGTATCAAACAGGGACGGCATAAAAGGCGGCGCCAAACTTTGGGCTGCCGAAGAAAAATATCACGTTTTCACAACCTATCCAAAATCAAATTCATAAAGATGGAAAGTAAATACACATTAGGAATGATAGGCCTCGGTACTATGGGGCGCAATTTATTGCTTAACATGGCAGATAACGGTTTCGCCGTTACTGGTTACGATAAGGATCCTAAAATGATCCAGAAACTTAAAGACGATGGGGCAAAACACAATCTATCTGCATTTGAATCTTTAGAAGACTTTGTAGCAAGCCTTGAATTACCAAGAAGGATTATGTTACTGGTACCCGCGGGACCAATCGTTGACAGTGTAATTAAAGAACTTGAGCCGCTTTTAGATAAAGGCGATATGATTATTGACAGCGGTAACTCACACTTTACAGATACCAGCAGAAGGGCAATTGAATTGTCTGACATCGGTATCCACTTCTTTGGTATGGGTATTTCTGGTGGTGAAGAAGGTGCAAGGTTTGGCCCTAGTATTATGCCGGGTGGCGATAAAACTGCTTATGGCAGTATGAAAGCCATACTTGAAGCTGTATCTGCCAAAGTAAACGGCGATCCATGTGTAACCTACATCGGTCCGGGTGCTTCTGGTCACTTTGTTAAAATGGTGCACAATGGTATTGAGTACTCAATGATGCAGTTACTGGCAGAGAGTTATGATATCATGAAAAATGCTTTAGACTACTCTAATGAGGAAATCTATAATGTGTTTGAAAAATGGAACAACGGACGCCTACAGTCCTTCCTGCTTGAAGTAACCAGAGATATCTTTAAAATGAAAGATGACCTTGGTTCTGGTAACTTCCTTGTAGATATGATCAAGGATGAAGCTAAATCGAAGGGTACAGGAAAATGGACTTCACAGGTATCTATGGACCTGCAATTGCCTATCCCAACTATTAATGAAGCCGTAAGTACCAGAGACCTTTCTAAATTTAAAACCCTGCGTACTGCCCTTGCAGCGGCTTATAAACAAGATGTACCTTTTGCAGAAAACAAAGAGCAGTTCATTATTGAATTGGAACAGGCACTTTATTTTTCTGTGATTACTTCTTACGCTCAGGGACTTCACTTATTATGGCAGGCTTCAATTACTTATGAGTATGAGCTGAACCTGCATGAAATTGCACAAATCTGGCGCGGCGGATGTATTATCAGGGCAGAATTCCTTGAAGATATATATCAGGCCTATAAAAAACAACCGGATCTGGAACACCTATATGCAGATGCAGGGGTACAGGAAAAAATGAAAGAAGTTCTTCCGGGAATGAGATCTGTAGTAAAACATGCCCTGCAAAGTGGTCTGGCCATTCCTGCTTTCGCTTCTGCCCTTACCTATTTTGATTCGCTGCGTACCGAAAGGATGCCGGCCAACCTGATACAAGCGCAAAGAGACTTTTTTGGTGCTCACAGATTTGAACGCACAGATGCGGAAGGAACTTTCCACGCAATCTGGAATCCGATACAATCTTAAATAAAAAGAGATGAAAACTAGTAAATGCCTTAATCCAACCATCTTTGTCATCTTTGGCGGAACTGGTGATTTAAATCTGCGCAAACTTGCGCCTGCTATTTATAACTTGTATTCTGACGGCTTTATGTCTAAGGAATATGCCATCATCGGAACAGCAAGAAAGAAGCTGACGGATGAGGAATTCCGCTCTACCATTATGGATGGGGTAAATTCATTCTCTCGTGCAGGAAAGGTGAAACAGGAAAAATGGGACGAGTTTGCTAAAAATGTTTATTATAACTCTGTTGATGTAGCTGCCCCAGAAACCTTTTCTGTTTTAAAAGATAGTATAGAAAAGTTAAGGGCATCTTATGGTCCTAAAACGCAGGTAATTTATTACCTGGCAGTAGCACCGAACCTTTTCCCGCTAATTGCTCAATGCCTTTCGCAGTATGACCTGGTTGGTAATGAAGACAATTGCCGTATAGTAATTGAAAAACCATTTGGCCACGATCTTGAAACAGCTAAAGAACTTAATAAACTGTTAACAGGTATTTTTACTGAAAAACAGATCTACAGAATTGATCATTACCTCGGAAAAGAAACTGTACAGAACATCATGGCCTTCCGCTTTGCCAACTCCTTCCTGGAGCCACTTTGGAACCGTACCTATATTGACCACGTTCAGATTTCTGTAACAGAGCAGTTGGGTGTGGGCGACCGTGGCGGTTATTACGATGGAGCAGGTGCGTTAAGAGACATGATCCAGAACCATATTCTGCAGTTGTTATGTTTGATCGGAATGGAAACCCCAATCAATTTTGACGCTGATGAAATCAGGAACAAAAAAGTTGATGTACTAAAAGCTATGCGTCCGTTCAGCCCGGAAGATATCCGTTTGAGCACCGTGCGCGGACAATATTCAAAAGGATGGGTTGAAGGAAAAGAAGTTCCGGGATACCGTACGGAGAAAGATGTAGCACCTGATTCTAATACAGAAACATTTGCCGCAGCTAAATTCTTTGTGGATAACTGGAGATGGCAAGGCATTCCATTTTATGTACGTACCGGTAAACGTTTGTTCCAGACTTCTTCGTTAATCACCATCCAGTTCAAAGATGTTCCGCATCAGGTATTTCCTGCTGGTGTAACAGAACACTGGCAGCACAACAGGTTAATTATCAGTATCCAGCCAGAAATGAGTATCCGTTTGCAGGTACAGGCAAAACGCCCCGGACTTGATATGGTACTGAATCCGGTAGATATGGTATTTGATTACAAAGGAACCTACAGTGCACAGGCACCTGAGGCTTATGAAACTTTATTACTGGATGTAATGATTGCTGATCAGACTCAATTTATGCGTGCAGATCAGGTAGAAAGCGCCTGGGAATTGCTGATGCCGGTTATCAATGCATGGGAAAGCAAAACTTCGTTGAGCTTCCCTAACTACCCGGCAGATTCATGGGGACCAGAAGATGCAGAAGCATTAATAGCCCGAGATGGCTTCCACTGGTTTACATTGCCACTAAAAAACAAAGAATAATATGCAGAACCTCTTAATTTATAAAACTAAAAGTGAGCTGCTTGAAGACTTAGCAGATTACGTGATTGCAATTGGAGAAAAAGCTATTGCCGAGCGTGACTGTTTCAATTTTGTACTGACAGGCGGAAGTTCACCTAAAGAGTTGTATACGATGCTTGCTACCACCTACCGCGATAAGCTGGACTGGTCTAAAGTATATTTCTTTATCGGTGATGAACGTAATGTACCAGCTGATAATGAAGACTACAATGGTTTAATGGCTAAAAAATCTATCCTTGATCCATTGAATGTAGCTGCAGACCATATCTTCTTTGTAGATACTACATTGGCACCTGAAAAGGCCGCGATAGAGTATGCAAAAACTATTACTGAACATTTTGAAGGTGCCGATCTTTCTTTCGACCTTATCCTGCTGGGGATGGGTGATGATGCACATACAGCATCATTGTTCCCGGGCACAACAGTACTGAAAAACCAGGATGTTACCGTAGATTCCGTTTATGTAGAGAAATTATCTACCTACAGGATTACCTTCACAGCACCATTGATCAATAAAGCCAGGAATATTGCTTTCCTTGTTTTTGGTGCGGCTAAAGCGGAAGCTATCAAGCATGTTCTGGATGACCAGATTAAGAATACGGAATTATACCCCTCACAGCTGATACAGCCATTCGATGGGGGACTGACTTTCTTCCTGGATAATGAAGCTGCAAAATTGCTTAATAATTAGAAGTGAGTGATAAAATAGCTAAAAGCCCTGTTTCTTAGTCAGAACAGGGCTTTTTTTATGGGTTGAGCGAAGTAATCTTAGTCTCATTCATCAATATGTTCATCAGCTTTTTATGGTGCTGTTTTACGATGAACAAATTATCTAAAGTATCAGGTGCCAATCTGAGGTACTGCTCAGTCTCAGGCAGATCGTGGTACTGCGTTACGGTAAAATCTTTAGGATAAGCCTGCCCAATCTTACTTCTCAGACTATCTAGATATGGCAGACTTAAATGTGCTTTTGCAGGCTGTGCCTTTCCTCCATTGAGGTAGTAAGTCCTGGCAATCTTTCCTACGGGCAGATCATGGTTACAAACGTCTTTAATAAACATTTCAATAAAATATACCTTGTTATTATTCGTGGTAGTTCTGGACGATAGTATAGTAAATACAAATGAGGAGGCAATAATTAATATAAAAACAACCAGTATAATCTTGATTTTCATTTGGGGTATGAATTAACTCTGCAAAGATGCATAAAGTATAGAGATATACCTGAAAAATGGAAGGACTGAAAACCATGTCGAAAACAACCTGCTAAGTGGAACAAAACAGGCGTCAATCTGTTATAGCTATACAATGATCTTCAATTATCCATGCACAGGCAAATAGGTATAGTTATTATTGGCGGAGGCCTCGCAGGACTAACTGCTGCATTACATTTACAACGTCAAGGCCTCGAAGTACTGCTCATCGAAAAAGCAGCCTTTCCGCATCATAAGGTTTGCGGTGAATATGTTTCAAATGAAGTAATACCCTACCTACAGTGGCTAGATGCTGACCCACTCCAACTTAAACCTGCATTAATCAAAACGCTTTCTATTACTACCCTCACAGGAAATACTGTAAACAGTACTTTACCACTCGGTGGTTTTGGCATCAGCAGATACATCCTTGATGATTTCCTGTACCAGAAATTCATTGCCCGGGGTGGTGCAGTCCTCAAAGATACCGTTACCGCGATAGGTTTTCAAAATGATCAATTTGAGATCGGTACTGCATCGGGTGAAAATATTACTACAGCCCATGTAATTGGAGCCTATGGTAAAAGATCTGCTATTGATATCGTAAAGAAAAGAGCTTTCATACAAACCAGATCGCCCTATTTGGCGGTAAAGGGTCACTATAGTGGAACTATCGACAGCGAACAAGTTTCCCTTTACAACTTTAACGGAGGTTACTGTGGCGTCTCCCAGATTGAAGATCATAAAATCAATATCTGTTACCTGGCAGATTATGCTACCTTTCGCAAATACAAAGATCCCGCAGTTTATCAGCGAGAGGTGTTGTTTAAAAACAAACAGCTACAACAAGTTTATAAAGATTGTACACCCCTGTTTGAAAAACCGCTGTCTATCAGCCAGCTTTCTTTCGGCAGCAGATCCGCAGTCACGGACCATATTTTGATGATTGGCGATACAGCAGGCCTCATTCACCCCCTATGCGGCAATGGTATGGCTATGGCTATACATAGTGCTAAGCTGTGTTCCGAGGTCCTGCTACTGGCTTTTAATAGTAAAATTACCAGTCGCAGTAAACTGGAAAGTACTTACACCAGCTTATGGCAACATACCTTCCGCAGCCGTCTGAGGTCGGGCGCTGTCCTCTCAGCCTTGTTAAAAAAAGACAAGCTAGCCAGACTGATGATGAGCACTATGGCAAGATTTCCCTCACTCCTTCCTGTCATTATAAAAAAAACACATGGTTTACCAATAACCACTAATTCCAAATGAGCATAGATACCCGATATAGAAGCACTGCCCCCGAAATCATGGATGATTTTGATATGGAAGGGGAAATACTGAGAGATGCCCTGGATAAAATAGCCAGTATTAATCAGCTGCTGGGAGGTAATAAGGTAACCCTGCAAGGTCTTAAGGCATTGATTAAAAATCAGCTGGCCGGTACTACTATTCGCATTACCGATATAGGCTGCGGCAATGGGGATATGCTGAGGGTACTGGCTAAATACGCAGAGCGAAACCACCTTAATTTTGAATTACTGGGGATTGACGCCAATCAGTTTACCATAGCACATGCCCGCAGCCTTTCGGCCGCTTATCCAAATATCAGTTACAGCTGCGAAGATATCTTCGATCAGTCGAAACAATCTGCCAGGGCAGACATTATACTGTGTACATTAACACTGCACCATTTCAAAGAAGAAGAAATAATCAGCCTTCTTCAGCGCTGGCTGCCAGACACGCGGCTGGGTATAGTCATCAATGATCTGGAAAGAAGTAGTCTGGCTTACAGATTGTTCAGGCTGCTCTGTTATGTGTTTGGCCTCAATGATATGTCGAGGGAAGATGGCCTGGTATCCATCCTGCGCGGGTTTAAAAGGAAAGACCTGGAGCGGTATTCAGGCATACTCAATTTAAAAAAATATACAATAAAGTGGAAATGGGCTTTCCGTTACCAATGGATAATTAAAACAGCATGAGCGTTAAAATCAAAGCCGTAAGCAAAGCCTTACCACCCTATTCAAGAGCAACTGCTGAAATCATTCCTTTTCTGGACGGATGGCTGAACGGTCAGGATGAACGCTTTATCAGGAAAGTAAAAAAGATATTTGAAAATGCAGCTGTAGACCGCCGCTATTCTTTTATGTCGCCTGAGGAAGTATTTAGCGACCTGAACTTTGAACAGCGCAATGATATTTATATCAGGGAAGGGATTAAATTAGGCAAACAATGTTTAAGTGATGCGCTAAATAAGGCAGCCTGGAAGGCCCAGGACCTTGATTACATCATCACTGTCAGCTGCACCGGCATTATGATTCCTTCGCTCGATGCTTATCTGATTAATGCGCTGCAGCTTCGCCAGGACATAATACGTCTGCCGGTTACCGAAATGGGATGTGCCGCCGGGGTTTCGGGTATTATCTATGCAAAGAGCTTTTTGAAAGCCAATCCCGGAAAAAGGGCCGCAGTAGTTGCGGTAGAATCGCCAAGTGCTACCTTTCAGCTAAATGATTTCTCCATGGCCAATGTAGTCAGCGCCGCCATATTTGGTGATGGTGCAGCATGCGTGCTGTTATCATCACATCCTGAAGACAACGGTCCGGAAATCATGGATGAAGAGATGTACCATTTCTATGATGCAGAACAAATGATGGGTTTCAGGCTCACCAATTCAGGCTTACAGATGGTGCTGGATGTAGCAGTGCCAGATACTATCGAAGAACATTTCCCTGCCATCATACATCCTTTTCTGGAGAAAAACGGACTCAGTATAGCAGATGTGCAGCACCTCATTTTTCATCCCGGTGGTAAAAAGATCATCCAGGTGGTAGAAGAACTTTTTGGTGCCCTTGGTAAAAATATTGATGAAACCAAAGCAGTACTCAAACTGTACGGCAATATGTCAAGCGCCACAGTATTATACGTACTGGAACGTTATATGGACAGTATGCCCGCCCCCGGTGAAACAGGTCTGATGCTCAGTTTTGGCCCCGGATTTTCCGCCCAGCGAATTTTATTGCAATGGTAAAGCTTTTTTGTATTTACTTTACAAATATTCAATTGATATAAATACCATCATCATGACAACACAGCAGATACTAGACAAATTACCTTACAGCAAACCATTTTTATTTGTAGATGAGATTCTCCAGATTGATGAGAACGGCTCCAAAGGGACATTTACATTCAGTAAAGACCTTGATTTTTACAAAGGCCATTTTAAAGATGCTCCTGTAACACCTGGTGTTATCCTTACTGAAACCATGGCTCAGATCGGTCTGGTATGCCTGGGTATATATCTTTCAGATAGTGCTAACGCAGATATGAAGGCACATGTTATGCTCACCTCTGTAGCGGTAGACTTCATGAAACCAGTATATCCTGGAGAAAAGGTGACCGTTACCGCAGAAAAAGTATATTTCCGTTTCAAAAAGCTAAACTGCAATGTGGTTATGAAAAACGAAGCAGGCGATACCGTTTGTAAAGGAAATATTTCTGGCATGGTTACCGCAAAAATGCATGAGTAACCGCGTAGTGATCACCGGAATGGGAGTGGTTGCACCTAATGGGACCAGTCTTGTGGAATTCAGTGAGGCCATCAGAAATGGTATATCCGGAATTAAGCACGACGCGCAGCTCGAAAGCCTGTTATTTTCCTGCCAGATTGCAGGGAAGCCGGAGATCACTGCAGAGCGGCTCCAACAATACTTTACCGATCTTGAACTCCGCAACCTCGATAGCACAGGAATCAGCTACGGTGTGATTGCAGCGATGGATGCCTGGAAAGATGCAGGTTTATTACCTGCAGATAAAGATGAACCCTATTGGGATTACGGTACAATATTCGGTACCGGTACCTCCGGAATAGATAAATTCAGGGTGGCAATGAACAAGATCGATGCCCTGCAGATCAGGAAGCTTGGCAGTACGGTAGTTACTCAGACCATGGCGAGCGGTGTAAGTGCCGCCATTGCCGGAAAGCTCGGGCTGGGCAACCAGATCAGTACTAACTCATCCGCCTGTGCAACGGGTGTAGAAAGCATTTTAACCGCGTACCAGCGCATCAAACATGCTGAGGCATCAATTATGCTGGCCGGAAGTACCAGCGACAGCGGTCCATATATCTGGGGCGGCTTTGATGCAATGAAAGTTTGCACCTATAAACATAACCACGAACCAGAAAAAGGCAGCAGGCCAATGAGCGCCACTGCCAGCGGTTTTGTTCCGGGCAGCGGTGCGGGCGCAATGGTACTTGAAAACCTCGATCATGCAGTAAACAGAGGTGCAAAAATATATGCTGAAATTTTAGGTGGCCATATCAATTCTGGTGGGCAGCGCGGCGAAGGAACTCTCACAGCCCCTAACTCCACTGCCGTAAAGCGCTGTATACAGTTGGCAGTTAAGAACGCTGGAATTGAGCCTGAACAGATTGACGTGATCAATGCCCACCTAACTGCAACAGCCAAAGATATGCTTGAAATTGAAAACTGGTCAGAGGCTTTAGGCCGCTCTGGTCTCAACTTTCCATATATAAACTCCTTAAAGGGAATGATAGGGCATGCCATCAGTGCGGCCGGAAGTATTGAATGTGTGGCCTCAGTACTTGAACTGGCCCAAGGTTTTATTTTCCCAAACCTGAATATTGAAGACCTGCATCCTGGTATAGCAGCTATAGTTCATCCAGACCGCATCCCTCGAAAATGTGTAAATAAACAATTTGATATACTGGCTAAAGCAAGTTTTGGCTTTGGCGATGTAAATGCCTGTATAATATTAAAACGATACCAACATGGATAAACAAGAATTTATAAACCAGCTTAAGGAGATCGTTACGCCCTATACTGAAGACCATGAGGCGCTGCAAAATATCGATGAAAACACAGACTTCATCAAAGATCTTAAAATCAATTCTGCAAACCTCGTAGATATAGTACTGGACCTGGAAGAACGCTTCGGAATTGAAATTGATAATGATTCCATGTCTAAAATGTTAGATGTAAAATCAACTATGGCCATTATTGAAGAGAAACTAAAATCCGGTGATAGGTAACGACATAGTTTGTCTGGCAAAAGCAGCCACTGAAAGCAACTGGCGGCGTAAGGGATATCTCGAAAGGATCTTCACACCTTCAGAGCAACAGCTGATTTTACAACATGAGGATCCTTCATTGATGCTCTGGCTGATCTGGACGATGAAAGAAAGTGCTTACAAAATCATAAACCGGGAAACCGGCATCCGTAGCTTTGCGCCAATGTGCCTGGTATGCAGCATCCAAGAAGTTAACACCTGTAATGCTTCAGGATTGATTAATTATCAGGGAAAAGACATCATAAGCCGCAGCACAATTAGCAGCTGCTATGTCCATTCAATTGCCGCAAGAACCGAGCTTCATCTCAATGCCATCAAACTAAACTATGCAGAAAGCCATGCCGGTTATCAAAACCAATTCAACAATTCGCAGTTCAGCTACCATTTAACCAAAAACCTTGTTGGCGTGCCTCAGCTGCAACATCAGCTAACAGGCAACTTTCATCCTGTCTCTATCAGTCACCATGGCACGCTGCTGGCTATTGCGTATTCAGATTCTCCTCTATAAGCAAATTGATAATTCCATCAGCCATCCCTACCCTTGGTACAAAAACCTGCTTAATACCAGTCCACTTCATCACCGTAATAAAGATTTCTGCAGCCGGGATAATTACATCGGCACGATCAGGATTCAATTGAAAAATCTGGATCCGCTCTTTCAATGAATGAGAATTCAGTTGATTGTACAATGACTTCAGTTTCAGAAAGGTCAGGGGCTGCCCCTCCTTTTCATTGGCCATCCGGTATAATTTATTGATATTTCCCCCGGTGCCTATTCCTGCCAGGTTCTTATGAAACTTCGTTTGCTCTTTCACCCAGAGTTTCATTTCCTCCCAGGTTTCTTCCTTATCCTGGTTATCCAAAATACGGATAGTTCCTATATCGAAAGATTTAGACGCAACCGGAACTTTGTTTACAAATACAGATAGCTCCGTACTTCCCCCGCCTACATCAATATAAAGGTAATTCTTGTTCATATCGAGGTTTTCTTCAATATGATTGGCATAAATAATATTAGCTTCACGCTGCCCCTCAATAATCTCCAGGTCAAGGTTAGCGCTTTCTTTGATTCGCTTGATAATGTCAGGACCATTTTTTGCTTCACGCATAGATGAAGTTGCACAGGCCAGATATTTAGTAACCTGGTATACATCCATCAGGTTTTTAAAAGCTACCATGGTTTTAAGCAGGTCTTCAATCTTACGGGCAGAGATCTTGTGGTCAAGAAAGGCATCATCTCCTAAACGTAGTGGCACCCTTACAAGGGTGTTTTTTTTAAAGCTATAACCGCTATCACTATGGGTAATATCTGCAATAAGCAGTCTTACAGCATTGGAGCCAACATCTATCGCAGCGTATCTGAGCATAATCCTTTAATGGTGTTTATTTTTTAAATAGTTATAAGTCTGAACCTGGGCCCTTACTTTGGTACTGATCCTGTTTTTATGGTACTTATTGTTGTTCATGCGGGTAATATCACGTGCCTTTACGTTATCCTGTAACTGAAAGTCAATAATATCCCTTATTTCCGATCTCACTTCTTCATCCAGTACCGGGAAACCCACCTCTACACGGTGTTCAAAATTCCTGCTCATCAGATCTGCAGAAGAAAGGAACATCTGCTCATTGCCATTGTTTCCAAAAATGAAGACACGGGCGTGTTCCAGAAACTTATCAATAATACTGATTACTGTGATATTCTCACTGAAACCCTTTATACCAGGCACCAGACAGCAGATACCCCGCACAATCAGTTTCACCTTTACGCCCGCATTACTGGCCTCATATAGTTTCTCTACAATACCCTCATCGGCAAGGCTGTTTACCTTGAAAATCAGATAGGCCGGTTTGCCCGACTTTGCGATTTTGATTTCGCGGGCAATGTATTTATAAAATTTGTTCCTAGATTCAAGTGGAGAAACAATAAGATGTTTAAATCCACCTGCCACAGTTTTTTTGTTCAGTGCTTCAAAAAGCTTAATGAGATCATGTGTAATCTCTTTTTTGCTGGTAAAAATACTGTGATCACAATACAAACGTGCCGTTTTCTCATTAAAATTACCGGTAGCCAGATTCGCATAATATACCGGTCTGCCTTTCTCCATACGGGTTACCAGGCAAATCTTTGAGTGTACTTTATAGTCTGTTAAACCATAATTAACGTTAACACCCTCTTCTTCCAGACGGTTCGTCCAGAAGATATTTGCACGCTCATCAAACCGTGCCTTCAACTCAACCAGACAATTTACTTTTTTACCGTTCTTAGCGGCATTGATTAAGGCATTGATCACCCTCGAGTTTTCAGCCAGCCTGTATAGGGTGATATTGATCGCAGTTACCTTTGGGTCAATCGCAGCCTCCCTGAGGAACAGGATAATATAGTCATACGACTGATAAGGCAAATTGATGAGGTAATCACGTGCAGCCAGTTTATCAAATATGCTTTGTGTACGGTGCAGGCCATGCACTTTTAATGGAACGGTGGGCGCATACTCAAGCGATTTATCCCCTACGTTTGGAAAACGGATAAAATCTCCAAAGCGGTGATAGCGGTTACCCGGAATCAGGCTCTCTGCCTCTATTTTCATTTTGGCAACCAGAACACTAAGCATATCAAAAGGCATCTCTGTATCATAAAGCAAGCGCATCGGCTTGCCCTTCTTACGTTTGTCCAGACTGGTCTTTAACTCATCGATAAACTTTTCACTCACGTTCTTATCAATATCCAGTTCCGCATCCCGGGTCAGCTGAATAGAGAAGGCATCCAGCTCATCATATTTAAAAACATAAAAGATATCATCCAGACAATATTTGATAATATCTTCTGCAAGTATGATAAATTTCAGTCCATTGGTTTCAGGTAAAACCAGGAACCTCGGCAGGTCCTGCGGTAATTCTATCAGGGCAAATTTCTCATCCTTTTTACCAGTCTTTTTTCTCAGACGTACAAAAAAGTACAGGTAACGGTCTTTAAGTTCCGGAAAAGGTTTGTCCAGGTCTACCATAATAGGCACCAGGTTAGAGAGGATCTTATCTCTGAAATGTTCCCTCACAAACTCTCCTCTCGCTACGTTCAGCTGGGTATCGTTCAGAATAAAAATGCGGTTCTGTGCCAGCTCATTGATCAGGGTAGCCTGAAACAACTGTTCAAATTTACGCTCCTGCCTTACAACAATATTCTTTATTTCGTTCAGGACTTTCTTAGGATTAAATCCCAGTAACTCCTTTGCTTTATCATTCAGATTAGACAGCCTGGTCATCGAAGCTACCCTTACCCGGTAAAACTCCTCCAGGTTAGATGAAAATATAGACAGGAACTTAATTCTTTCTATTAATGGTACTGTTTCATCAGCTGCCTCCTGTAAAACCCGTTCGTTAAAATATAACCAGCTGATTTCTCTGTTTAAAAATGGGATCTTCTTCTTAGTCATGGTTAAAAGCAAAAAACTATTCAGGGCGAACAGACTTCAAAACTGCAAATTCTATTGTTAAGTCCATGTTAATTAATTGGCAATTCACATAGACTTTATCCTGGAACTAAATGCTGTTTCCGTCTTTATCTGCTGTACCGGCATTTGCAGCATCTTCATCATTACTTACTGAGGCCGGGCTGGCTGCACCTTTAGGCTTAACTGTCCTTGGCTTTCTTACCGCGGTCGATTTTTGAGCTGCAAGATCTGAAGCAGTCATTAATGGTTTTGCAATTCGTCTGGCTGGTACTTTTGGTACTTTAACCTTCGCTGTAGTTGCTGTATCAGCATCTACTGAAGCAGTTTTTTCTTCAGCCTGAGCTGGTGCAGCTTCTGGACCTGTTGTCTTTAAATCTGCTGTTTTTGTAGCTTCTGCAGTGGAAGCAGCTTTTGTTGCAGCAGGTTTCTCCATTGCCGTTTTTTTAGCACTGGTTTTTGACACTCTTGCTTTTGGGGCAACTGACTCGTTTTTACTTTCAGCAGCCGCATCATTGGATGGAGACGGAGTGCCTTTATCTTCAGTAGCTGCAGTGTCTGCTGGTACTGAAACTTTCGTGTCAGCGTTTGCAGGCGCAGTAGTTTCTGATGCAGGCTGGGCAACTGCAGATCTGATTGCACGACGTTTTTTTACGGCTGCTACAGGAGTATCACTTTTATCTTCCGTTAAAGCTGGTTTGCCTGGGGTTTTAACAGCAGATTTCCTCACAGGCTTAGCTGCAACTACAGGAATTTCAGTTTCTTTCAGGTCGGCAGCCTTACCAAGGCCCGCAGCAGCTGTTTTGCTCGAAGGTTTGCTGATCACAGGTTTTGTACCAACACTTGCTTTGCTTTCCTTAGCTGCAGCAACAGGTTTAGCCACTGCAGCAGGTCTAGCCAATGCAGCAGGTTTAGCCACTGCAGCAGGTGCTGCGGTTTTCTTAACTTTTGCAGTTACTTCTGCAGCCTTTTCTTCTGTAGATACGGCGGCTACTTTAATACTATTTGTTACAGGCTTATTATTCGCCGCAGCTTTTTTCAATTCTTTTTCAGCTTTTTTACCACCTTTAACCAGGGTTTTTTTCGCTTCCTTTTCTTTTTTGCCAACAACCTTTTTTACAGCTTTATCCTTGGGTGCTTTCGTTACTTTGTCAGTTGAAGATTTGAGTTTTCTTGCTAATTTCTCAGCTATGCCCTTTGCGGCCATGCCTAGTTCATCTGCAATTTTCTCTGCATCATGTCCTAAATGAGACACGGCTTCAAAAAATTTCTGGGTAAGACTTACCTCTAATTCTTTTTTAACTGCTTTTTTAGCAACTTTTTTTTGCACTTTTGATTTACTGGTTTTCATAATATATTTTTTAGCCTGAACGTTAAGAGTTTAATATTTAAATCTAATATTTTTTTTATTCTAAAGCTATAATCATGCCCACTTTCGATATCGTAAGTAAAGTTGACGCGCAAACATTGGACAATGCAATGAACAACGCAAAAAAAGAAATCCTCAACCGTTATGACTTCTCTACTTCAAAGAGTACAATTGATCATGATAAAAAAACAAATGTGATCACCGTAGTTACCGAAGATGACATGCGCCTTAAAGCAATTGAAGACTCTATCATTTCCAGAATGATGAAACAAGGCCTTGATCCTAAAAGTCTTGATTTTGGCAAAGAAGTACTTGCTTCAGGTAATATGATCAGGAAAGAAATTTCAATCAAAGAAGGAATTGATAAAGAAGCTGCCAAGAAAATCGTAGCTAAAATAAAAAGCAGCGGCATTAAGGTTCAGCCCTCTATGATGGACGACCAGGTGCGGGTATCAAGTAAAAGTATCGACGACCTGCAAAAGGTTATTGCCCTTTGTAAAGGCGAAGACTTCGGTCAGCCGCTACAATTTATCAATATGCGTAACTAACACATTCTAATGCTGGCTGTTACTGAAACGGCCAGCTCATCACAAACTCAGACATGGAAATAGCTGATAAAGGATTTATATTTTCAGACGATAAGAATAAGATTGATATTGCCGCGGTACACCATTTTCTGAGTACCTCTTCCTATTGGGCTATGGGTATTCCTATAGAAACCGTAGCCAAGTCCGTAAAAAACTCCCTGTGCTTTGGCATCTATAAAGACCAGCGCCAGGTGGGCTTTGCCCGATGGGTAACAGATGGTGCAACCTTTGCTTATCTGGCAGATGTCTATGTACTGGAAGAATTCAGGGGACTGGGACTCTCCAAAAGCCTGATGTCACTGATGATGTTCCATGAAGAACTGCAGGGTTTAAGAAGGTATCAGCTGGCCACCAGAGATGCCCATACACTCTATCAGCAATACGGATTTAAAGCACTGGAGCATCCAGAAAATAGTATGGCAATTGTTGTTAAAGATGCTTATTTACAAAAAGAGGATTAGCAGTTAAATTGCTAATCCTCTTCAATTAAGCCCCGAAACTGCGCAGGCAGCCAGGAAAAAATTCTCTTGTTTATAATTTCTGGCCTTTTACCCCTTCATTGGTAATCACCACCGGTTTAATCAAACCGTCTTTATCGAAAGACATTACATCTATACAGGTTTCCCTATGGTTTCCATTGGTTTCTGTTAATGGGCGCCTGTGATATACAATATACCACAGATTTTTCTTCGCATTATGGATAATGGAATGGTGACCCGCACCTCTGGCTATAGCAGGGTCCTGCTGTAAAATCTTGCCAATCCTTTTAAAGGGGCCCATCGGCGAATCAGCTATTGCATAGGCAACAGAGTAATCAGGTCCTGTCCATCCACCTTCAGACCACATAAAATAATATTTACCGTCTTTGTAAAACATATAAGGCCCTTCAACATACCCTTCCGGGGTAATCTCTTTATAGGTTATCCCGTCTTCAAAAGGAACCAGGCTTTTAAAATCCTTGCTCAGCTTTGCAATATTGCAATGTGACCATCCTCCGTAAATAATGTAGTACTGTCCGTCCTTATCCTTAAACACAAACTGGTCAATCGGCTGTGCACCGTTATGAAAACTGTCAATCAGAGGTTTACCGATATGGTCAACAAACGGACCTTCAGGCTTATCAGATACCGCTACACCAATACCACCGGTTTCCTTATCACTCTGTATATCATTCGCACCAAAAAACAGATAATATTTTTTATCCTTCTGTACTATTGCAGGTGCCCACATAGCTTTTTTAGCCCATTTAACATTTGCGGTATCCAGCACATGCTCATGTTTGTTCCAGGTCAGCAAGTCTGCCGAGCTGAAGGCATCAAGAAATACCTGATCTTTATATGGTGCAGAATAGGTGGGATAAACCCAGTAATTTTTATTAAACACGGCCGCTTCCGGATCTGCATACCAGCCTTTAAAAATAGGGTTTCCGGAAGTCTTTTTCTCCTGTGCAAAACCAGAATATGCTGTAGTTACAGCCAGCAGCAATAAGGAGGTTACAGTTTTTTTCATCATATAGGATTAGTTCTAATTGGTTTATTATTTAGGTTAATCGTTTTTGCAGCATAGGCACCGTAGCTGATGTGTCATAATTTTCCGCTGCAGCTCTTCCCCTGCCGGGTACACTGCAGCAATAAGTTATACGGTTTTCACGTCAGTTTCGCTGTACTCTTTAATGTCGGTAATATATCCATTAAGAATCAGGAAATCAAATAAGGGTTTGGCGTCGGGCGTAACCGGCATATTAGCAGTTGTTATAACTTTATTGGATTTTTTATCAAGAAAGGGATAAGCAAAAAGCTTAACATTTTTGGTAAACATATCGCTTACATAACTTAAAAGCTGGCTGGAGTAATTTTCTCCGAAATTGCTGGAGTTAAATACAAATTTCAGGTTATTGATATTGGTAGAAATACCCACGCTTTTAGGCTTACATCTGTCCAGGTACTTCGCCAGTTTGTTATGACGTGCAAAGTTAGACACAATAACCAGATTGCCGGTTCTGCACATTTCTTCAGCACGCAATGCCACTGCTTCCAGGTCAATATCTTCCGGAACTTCATCATCTGCCGTAAGTACATTGGAAAGCAGTACCTCAATCAGTACGCTCATATTTTCCTTTTTCACCTGCTCGGTACGGCGAAACTGATCTACCGCCTTATTAAACATGCTGAAGTTAGGTAAAGATTTCTGCGCATATTTAGTTCGCAGAATCATGATATCCCTCTTGTACAACAGGTCCTTTGCCAGACATGGATTGCCCAGCGAATCAAATATCGCAGCGTCTGAAAAGTCTTTTACAATCAGGTACAGATTCAGCAAAATGTTATTGATGTTTTCAAATGCAGGTCCGCTCACCGAAATCAGGTCAATCTCCACAGAACCTACCGTAAGGTTTTCTGCGAGCGACTCAATCATTTTCTTAGGATCTGAATGATAGTAGAACGCAGCATATACCAGGTTCACCCCTATGATCCCCAGTACGTTCTGCTGCAGTGCCGCATCGGTGTCCAGCAGCCGTACGTGGAAAAATATCTGGTTGGGTTCACCGCCCGGCACAGTCTGAAATTTAATTCCTATCCATCCATGCGGGTCATTTGATTTGTTGTAGTTAACCGTAGTTACCGTATCCGCAAATGCAAAAAAGGTGCGCGATTCATATTTCTCTCCGCTCAGTCTTTCAGTCAGCAGGTCAAACTCATGGTTCAACATTTTCTGCAGCCTCGACTGGCTGACATACCTCCCGCTTTCTTCAGCTCCGTAAATCGCATCGCTAAAAGTCATGTCATATGCAGACATGGTTTTCGCCACCGTTCCAGACGCTGCGCCTGCAGTAAAAAAATTACGCGCCACTTCCTGTCCCGCTCCGATCTCCGCAAAGGTTCCATAAATATTGGGGTTTAAATTAATATTCAGGGCCTTACGCTTCGTATCCAGAATTTCTCTTTCCATTTTGCAAAAATAGCACAAAAGCCCGGATCTGAGGCAATAATTTGTCTATATTGGTCTTCAGATGTTAAATGTAACCGATCTAAATATCCAGTTCTATAATCAGGAAGACAGCTCCTGGTTCACAGCAGTAAACAATATCAGTTTCAGGGCAGAACAGGGCCGTGTACTCGGCATAGTAGGTGAATCTGGTTCCGGCAAATCAGTTACCTCATTTTCAATTATGCGCCTGCACGATCCGCAATATTCCAGGATCACGGGCAGTATACTTTTTGATCAGATTAATCTTGGCTCCCTGCCCGAACAGGAAATGAACACCTACCGGGGCAACCGGATTGCCATGATTTTCCAGGAACCTATGACCTCGCTTAACCCGGTATTCAGCTGCGGCTTCCAGGTACAGGAAGCCATCATGCTCCACCAGAAGGTCAGCGCCGCCGTAGCCCGTGAAAAAACAATCCAATTGTTTAATGAAGTGCAGCTGCCCCGGCCCGAACAGCTATACAATACCTATCCGCACCAGATTTCCGGTGGACAAAAACAACGGGTAATGATTGCCATGGCCCTCAGCTGTAACCCGGAACTGCTGATTGCGGACGAACCTACAACAGCCCTTGATGTTACCGTGCAGCAAACAATTCTGCAGTTGCTGCTTAAAATCAAACAGGAACGGAATATGGCAATGATCTTTATTTCGCATGACCTGGGGGTAATAGCAGAAATTGCTGATGATGTAGCGGTAATGTATAAAGGCAGCATTGTAGAACAGGGAACGGTTCAGCAATTATTCCATCACCCTCAGCACCCCTATACCAAAGGCCTGCTGGCCTGCCGCCCCTCCCCAGAATACAGATTAAAGCAATTGCCGGTAGTGGCCGATTTTATTAATGGAAATCAGGAGCAATCTGTTGCACACCTGCTGGCAGAAAACAGCTATACCCAGGCAGAAATAGACAGCCGGCGGGCAGCACTGTATGCTGTGGCCCCAATCCTGGAACTCAGGCATATCAATACCTGGTTTCCGGTAAAAAAAGGGCTTTTCGGCAGATCTGCCGATGTAGTTAAAGCTGTGGATGATATCAGCCTGCAGTTATATCCGGGCGAAACATTAGGCCTGGTGGGTGAATCCGGATGCGGAAAAACTACTTTAGGCCGTACCATCTTGCGGCTTGTAGAGCCCAGCGCCGGATCAATTATGTTCGAGGGACAAGACATTACCCATATCAGACATCAGGAGCTGCGTAAGTTACGCAGAAACATACAGCTTATTTTTCAGGACCCTTATTCTTCCCTCAACCCCAGGCTTACAGTAGGCAATGCCTTAATGGAGCCTTTAAACGTACACCAGGTTTTTAATACGGCTGCACAGCGCCTGGCACATGTTCAGCAATTACTGGAACTGGTAGACCTGAAACCGGAGTACCTGAACCGCTACCCTCACGAGTTTAGTGGCGGACAGCGGCAGCGGATTGTAATTGCACGTGCGCTCGCCCTGCAGCCTAAACTGATCATCTGTGATGAATCTGTATCAGCGCTCGACGTCTCTGTACAGGCACTGGTGCTCAACCTGCTAAAAAAACTGCAGCGGGAACTTGGCCTCAGCTATATTTTTATATCACACGACCTGGCCGTGGTTAAACATATTTCAGACAGGATGATCGTAATGAACAAAGGAAAAATTGAAGAACAGGGTTTTCCCGAAGATATCTACGCGAATCCGCAGACCGCATATACCAAAAAGCTGATTGCAGCCATTCCGGGTAAAAAAGGATTGACCTGATTTTTGCTGTATGAATAAAAGTAGCTTAATCTAAATATATAGCTGACAGATCATTATACAGTTACAGGCCGCGCCACAGATAACTGCAGAACAGCAGTGTTCAGTGCCCTTCTAATTTCCCTTTCTTTTAACTTATCATAATTATTCAGTAGTACCTGAACTTTATACCTTACCACATCCTTAGTGATGGCGAGAGTTTTAATGCTGAGTCCCCCGGCAACAATATTATCATGGAAACCCTCAACAACTTTTGATAAACCAGCTTCCAGATCAGCCGGTAAATGCCCCAGCTGCAGTGCCAGTTCAAATTCTATACTTAGTTTTTTAATATTCTGTTTACTCTGGTTTATAATTATAGAGCCGAAAACCACTGAATTCGGTATAATTACCATATCGTTATCCTCATTCTGCAAAATCACGTTAATCAGGGTAATGTCAAGTATCTTACCCTCGGTATCCTGCACACGGATATGATCTCCCAGAGAAAGCCTGTCAGAAAACATTATGATCAGCCCGTTGATCATATTGGTAATATAATCCTTAAAGGTCACTGCCAGGGCAGCCGCAACAATGGTAATGCTGGTTACAAACTCAATAGGGTCAATACTCATCAGTATCATCAGCGCTACTACCGCAAAAATGGTATTGAGGATAGAAACAATGCGGTTTATCCCCAAAATAAAATTGTCTTTGATGTTTGATTTGAGCCGGTGTTTCTTAACATACCAGTAAATAATCACCAGACGAAGAAAGGAAACCGCGGTGCTCGGTCCAAGAAATACAGCAGCGGCATTTGCCGCTTTAATAATCCATGGATACTGCTCGTACATTGCCGGCTGATTGATCCTGAAATAAACCAGGAGCGAAAATATCACCATTTTTATGGTGATCGTCAGTATTTCCCTACTCGTCTTTCTATGCTTTTCCTCAATCATTTTACTTCCTTATCTTTCAATTATAGCCCCTAAAACCAACATAAATCATTTCAAAGTGTTACCTTCGGAATATTGACAAAAATACTATGCCAAAAAAGAAATCTTCTCAAATAAAGCTCGTGTTAACGCAGTTAATCAGCGATGCCTTAGAGAACAGTGGCAACGAAGCCCTGAACTATAAACAGGTTTGTGCCAAACTTAATATAAAAGATACAGAATCAAGAGAAACTATATTAGAAATCCTGCAAGAGCAGGCTCAGAAGGGTATTTTTACCGAGCCTGAAAAAGGTAAATTCAAGGTAAAGGATCTGAAGACCTTTATCACCGGAAAGGTAGATATGACCGCCGACGGGGCTGCTTTTATCGTACCCGATGATGAGTTTGAAAAAGATGTATTTGTTTCCGCCAGAAAGCTGCACAATGCCTTGCATGGCGATAAAGTTAAAGTCTATATCTACGCCAAGAAGCGTGGCAGAAAGAATGAAGGCGAAGTAGTAGAAATTATCCAGCGCCTCAAAACCGACTTTATCGGGGTCATCAAAATATCAGACCGTTTCGCTTTTGTAAGTGTAGACGATAAGAAAATGCTGCAGGATATTTTTGTACCGCTTACTGACCTTGCCGGGGCAAAAGACGGACAGAAAGTTCAGGTTTCCATTACAGACTGGCCGGAGGGAGCTAAAAACCCTATCGGCAAGATCATTAACATTCTGGGTACGCAGGGCGAGAACAATACAGAGATGAATGCCATTCTCGCACAATATGGTTTCCCGCTATCCTTCCCAAAAGAAGTTGAAAAGGAAGCAGAAGAAATCCCTGAACTGATTTCTGAAGAAGAACTGAAAGACAGGAAAGATTTCCGCGAAACGGCCACATTCACTATAGACCCCGCAGATGCTAAAGATTTTGATGATGCTATATCCTTCAAGAAACTGCCAAACGGCAATTATGAGATTGGAGTACATATTGCAGATGTGTCACACTATGTGCAGCCAAAAACTTACCTCGATAAAGAAGCCTATTCCAGGGCAACTTCAGTATATCTGGTAGACCGGGTAATTCCCATGTTACCAGAACGCTTAAGCAACGGGGTGTGTTCATTGCGCCCGCACGAAGATAAACTGTGTTTTGCCGCAGTATTTGAATTGAATGAAAAAGCCGAAATTCTAACAGAATGGTTTGGCCGGACAGTAATACATTCAGACAGGCGCTTCAGCTACGAAGAAGCGCAGGAAGTTCTGGAAAATAAAGAAGGAGACTACGCAGAAGAGCTGGTAAAGCTTAATGAACTGGCCTATATCCTGCGCGACCAGAAGTTTAAAAACGGCGCTATCAGTTTTGAAAGTACAGAGGTTAAGTTCAAACTTGATGAATCGGGTAAGCCAACGGGCGTTTATGTAAAAGAACGTAAGGATGCACATAAACTGATCGAAGATTTTATGCTGCTGGCCAATAAAAAGGTGGCAGAGTTTATCGCTAAAAAGGGCAAGGGAAAACAAAAATATACCTTTATCTACCGTTCACATGATTCACCAAACCTGGAGAACCTGGGCACCTTTGCCCTGTTTGCCGCAAGATTCGGTTATAAAATCAATATGAAAACTGATAAGGAAATTGCCAAATCACTCAACTTCCTGATGGAAGATGTGGAAGGCAAAAAAGAACAGAACGTATTAACACAGCTGGCTATCCGTTCTATGGCAAAAGCAGTTTATACCACTAAAAAAACCAGCCATTACGGATTGGCTTTTGACCATTACACCCATTTCACCTCCCCTATCCGCCGTTATCCGGATGTGATGGTGCACCGTTTACTGGCAGCTTACCTCAATGGTGAGCGCTCAGCAAATGAAGATGAATACGAAACGGCTGCTTCTCATTCATCTGCTATGGAAAAACGTGCTGCAGATGCAGAACGTGCTTCTATCAAATACAAGCAGGTAGAGTACCTGGAAGAAAATGTAGGAAAGCTGTACATGGGTATCATCTCTGGCGTAACCGAATGGGGAATGTATGTAGAGCTCATAGAAAACAAATGCGAAGGCATGATCAGGCTGAAAGATATAGCCGATGATTTTTATGTGCTTGATGAAAAGAACTACTGTATTGTTGGCCAGCGTAAAAAGAAGAAATACCAGCTTGGCGATGAAGTAAAAGTGAAAGTAAAAAAAGTAGACCTTTCTAAAAGACAGATCGACTTCTCTTTAGTTCAGGACTAAGCAATGCATAAAACAGGCATACTCACTATTTTATTCCTGCTTGTTTCCATAAGCCTGTTTGCCCAGCAAAAGCTTAGCGGAACCATAACCGATCAAACCACTGGTCAGCCGGTAGCTTTTGCTACCGTGCAGGCCAAAGGTGCATCCAGCGTTCTGAGTAATCAGAGCGGAGATTTTGAAATTCTCGTACCGGCGCTTCCGGCAATGGTTACCATCAGCCATATCAATTTTCAGTCAGTAACGCTGAAGCCTGTTAAAGCAGAAGAGAAGCTGATAATTTCTATGGTGCAGAAGGTTCTCACCTTAAATGAAGTAACCGTCGGCAACCCTGCTATTGCAATTATGCAGGCTGCCAGTGATAAAGGCGTAAGAAATGCTGCCAAAGCCCATTATGGCAAAGCCTTTTTACGTCAGATTGCCTATGATACGGATAAGCCTGTTTACATGAACGAGATGTTCTTTGATGCCGAATGGAAAGCCTACGGCCTCCTGAAATGGCACCCTTCGCAGGCGAGGCACCTTGCGGCCAGCAGAGGCCTCTCTTATAACAACTTCAGCTTTTACTCCTTTGTTCTTTCCGGTTATCTCACTAACAACTATGGCCTGAAGCCCCTCTTGGGACGCGTAGATTCGCTCTACACGCTTAAACTGGCAGGCACCTTTATGGAAGGGGGACAGGAAATTGCGAAAATCAGCTGTACGCCCAAAAGTAAAATAAAAGGCCAGCGTTTCCAGGGCACGTACTATATCAATACAGTTACAGATGATGTGCTGAAAATTGAAGGCAGCATACTCGGGGTGCTGTTCCATGGGGGCGGACCAGTAAGCGTTAAAAACGAAGAAACCATTTTTGTTGCGCAATACCGGATCAACAAAAATGGAGACAATGTATTAGACTATTCCTTGCTCAATACCACAAACAAAATTAAACTAATGGGCTTTGGCGTGCAGCGTACCGACCTTTTCTCTACACTCTACATGGCAGATGATGATCAGGTAAACCAGTCCCTGCTTACTGCTATTACACCCGAAATCGATGATACAAAAACCGTCAAAGCGATCACCTTCGATCCCCTTTTCTGGCAAGCTAACCAGGGGATCAAAAGAACCGAAAGAGAGCAGACGGCAATAGAATATTTAGAAAAAATACCACAAAAGAAATAATGCAAACTATTATTGAACTACAGCAATTAATTGAAACTGAGATCCAGAAAGTTGAATACCCTGCCCACCCGGCAAAATTATATGAGCCCATCCGGTATATTATGAGCCTCGGCGGAAAAAGGATCAGGCCCGTACTGTTATTGCTTTCCAGCAAACTATTCAATAATGACGTAACCATTGCTATCGAAGCTGCGCTGGCAATAGAAATCTTCCATAATTTTACCCTGGTACATGATGATATTATGGACAACGCCCCTTTACGCCGGGGAAAAGACACTGTACATATTATCTGGGGTTTAAATAATGCTATCCTGAGCGGCGATGTGATGATGGTGGAAGCCAACAAACACCTTACAGCGCTCGACAGCAGTGTACTGAAACAGGCACTTTATTGTTTTAACAGTACTGCCCAGGGCGTATGCGAAGGGCAGCAGCTTGATACCGAATTTGAGCAGCGCACAGATGTAAGTATTGATGAATACATCAATATGATCAGGCTAAAAACAGCTGTACTTGTTGGCGGTGCCATGAAACTTGGTGCTATTGTAGCAGGAGCAGAAACTGCAGATGCTGAATTGCTTTACAATTTCGGTGAAAACTTTGGTATAGCCTTCCAGCTGCAAGATGATATCCTGGATGTATACGGCGATCCACTTAAATTTGGAAAGCAGGTAGGCGGTGATATTATCTCCAATAAACAGACCTTTCTTTTACTTAAACTGAAAGAACTGGCCACAGTAGAAGATCTGGAATTGCTGGAAAAACAAGCAAACAATACAGACTACCTGGAGAAGGTAGATTGCATCACCAGTTTGTACAGCAAATACAAAATCAGAGAAATAGCCGTTACGCAAATGATGCTACATCAGGACATCGCTTTTAAAGCACTGGCACAAGTAAGCGTCAGAGAAGATAAAAAAAGCGAAATCGAAAACCTCGCGAAATCACTGATAGACAGAGACCACTAGGAATTACAAACAGAGGGGTTGTTGAGAACTTTAACATGAAGAGATCGTTAATGGGTTATTAATTGTTTGAAACATCAACCAGATGTTTTATTTTTTCATAAGTAAGGGGCTTAGTTACAAAGTCCTTTACCATTCTGAAAGACTGCGCCCTGGCCTTATCTGCGGGATCAATTGTCGAAGATATGATAACTACATCCACTTCAATATTTCTTTCCTCCAGCAGCCTTAAAAAGGTCCACCCGTCAATTTCTGGCATATTCAGATCAAGGAGGATCAGATCAGGCCGGTTATCGTTGAGATAGTCAAGCGCAAAGGCTGGATTATCAAACTGCACCACCTTCTTGTTCTTGTTATTTTTCGTAATAATCATGTGGTGCAGCTTGTTGGTCAGTGAGTCATCATCAACCAGCATAATGTGCTTCGAATTGGTATTGGTTACATCAGCCACAAATTCATTCGCCTGCTGCCCCTGGTTTACCACCCTGTTCATCATGTTGATGATATCGTCCAGCTTTACTGCCTGCTCGTTAATATCATTAAGCAAACCCTTGATCTTCCGCCTGTCATACGTTTCTATCGGCAGCTCCATCATGCTCGATAAGCTGAGGATATTGGTAATCGGGGCCCGTAAATCATGCGAAGCCAGAAAAGAATACTCATCCAGCAATTTCATCTGGTTAGACTTCCTGTTGCTGTCTATTACCGTACACACTACAGCAGACTGCTCATTGTCTGTCACTACAGGAGTTAACACCACCTGGATCAGTACATCCTCCATCCCGGGAATCTTTAACCGCTTCTCAATATTGATGGTCTGGCCACTAAAACATTCGTCTACCATTCTGGAAAATCCTTGTTCATACTTCTGTGAAATTATTTCCACAAAAGGCGCCCCAACCACTGGTTTTTTGTCGATGAAATGCCCTATCTTTTCAAGAGAATGAATTTTGAAATCGGCGATCTTTTTTTTACGGTCAAAGAGGAAATAGGAATTATCCGTGTAAAAGTCACAGTAAGCACTAAGCTTCATGGCGCATTCCGTTTAATAGAACATAAAATAAATGATTCATATAATTATTTTTTAATATTGATTACTTAATTTTTAAAGCTAAAAATTATATATAGTCGTTATTATTGTATAAATTGGTTACAATGGTTCGATAATTGCCATTTGCACCATACAATAATTTACAAACCAACAAAAAATATATTATTTATGCAAGAAATGCTATCTAAGATTGTGCTGGGCCACAGAATTAAATCACTGAGAACTGAAAATGGTTATAACCAGGCACGGATCGCCGAAATTTTAAACCTGTCAAGAAGTAACTATTCTCAGATAGAATTGGGTTACCAGTACCCTACCTTCAATACGCTGATCCTGCTTTCGCAGCATTACCGCAAAAGTTACGAATGGTTTTTACATGGTACCGATGAAACAAAGCCGAGAGATTACCGCGGGCCGTACAGTAAGGTGCTGGAAGAGCTCGATGTTACACTGAGGCATATGAATAAATCACTCAGTAACCTGGAGAACCAGATCCAAAATATTAAGAAAAAGACCGCAGAGGCCGAGATTGCATTGTAAAAAGAAAAAGCTGCAACGGTAAGGCTGCAGCTTTTTACAATAATATTAAGAGAGAAACTACTCTGCCGGAGCAGCTTCTGTTTCAGTTTCTGTAGCAGTTTCAGCTTTAACAGCTTTCTTTGCAGGTACTTTTTTAGCAGGTGCCTCAGCAACTGGAGCAGCTTCTGCGTCACTAGCTAATGCAGCTGGTGCAGCATTTTCAACTATTGCTGCAACTACCTCTGCAGGAATGATAGAAACATAAGATTTGTTATCTTGTTTCTTTCTGAAAATAACAGTACCATCAACAAGGGCGAATAAAGTATGGTCTTTACCAATACCTACACCTTTATCTGGATGATGTTTAGTTCCGCGCTGGCGAACTAAGATATTACCTGCAATCGCATTCTGGCCACCAAAAATTTTGATACCTAAGCGTTTACTATGCGATTCACGTCCGTTCCTGGAACTACCGGCTCCTTTTTTATGTGCCATTTTGTTTTATATTTTATGAACTAACAGTTATTAATCTGCCAATTTATTGTTTAACAACTAATTATAAACTGATACCAGAGATCTGGATTTTGGTGAAATACTGGCGGTGGCCATTTTTCTTTTTGTAACCTTTTCTACGTTTCTTTTTGAAAACGATTACTTTATCGCCTTTTAAATGAGACACGATTTTAGCTGAAACGATAGCACCGGCTAATGCAGGAGCACCTACAGAGATATTATCTCCATCTTCAACCAACAATACATTGTCAAATTCAATACTAGCGCCTTCATCTCCTTGCAAACGGTGTACAAAAAGGTGCTGGTCTTTTGCAACTTTGAATTGCTGTCCTGCTATATTTACTATTGCGTACATTGTTAAATAATTAGTATTTTAAATTGTTTATTTTTTATCGAGGTGCAAATATAGAATTTATATTTATAAATACATAACGATTTGCTATTTCTTGCTATATCTTTCTTCAGCATCATCTATTGTCTGCTGTACCAGGGTTTTCATCTGACCGGCAACCGTACTCAGTTTAGGGATATCACTGTAATCAGTTAGATAAACCACCTTTTTGGTTTTACGTTTATAATTAAACACAAACTCATAACGCAGCACTTTAGAACTTTTTACATCAGTACCTGCATTGGCAATTACCTCCGGAAAATTCCAGAAGCCCAGTTCATTGGCCTTGTTGTGCAGGTAGATAATATCATTCTGACGCAGCTTCACGTTTGTTCTCACCAATGAGTCTTTTTGGTTCAGGTACTGGTATACTCCTGTAGAAGAATCATAGCTGTTAGCCAGCACAGCGCCCACTCCCCATCTGTACTGAAATGATACAAACTCGTCAGACCGGAAGGGTGCATTCTTTAAAATCGGCTGGTAATAAAAATAACAGTAGGCCAGAAATGGCAATACCACTGTCATGAATAAAAATATCTTTTTTCCTTTGGTGCTCATAAAATGTAAATATTAATCTTTAGCGTCTGAAAGTTCGCCCTCCCACTTGCTCACTACTGCCGTTGCAATACTGTTACCAATTACATTGGTGGCCGATCTACCCATATCCAGCAGCGGGTCAATTCCTATCAGCAATGCCAGTCCCGCTTCAGGAATATTAAACGTGGCTATCGTTCCTGCAATTACCACCAGAGAGGCCCGTGGAACACCTGCAATACCCTTACTGGTCAGCATCAGGATCAGGAGCATGGTAATCTGCTGCTGTGCCGATAAATGTATACCGTAAGACTGTGCAATAAACATAGAGGCAAAGGTCATATACAGCATTGAACCGTCCAGGTTAAATGAATACCCCAGCGGAAGTACAAAACTTACAATCTTATCTTTACAGCCAAAGCGCTCCAGCTGCAGCATGGTGCGTGGGTAGGCAGCTTCACTGCTGGCCGTACTGAAGGCTACCAGCGTTGGTTCCTTCATCCTGTTCATCAGGTTAAAAACCCTTCCTTTAAGAATGATATAACCCACAAAGATCAGGAGCAGCCATAACATCAGCATGCTCGAATAAAACTCGCCTATAAATAAGGCATAGGTAGATAACACACTTAAACCCTGTTTCGCCACAATGGCGGCCATAGCCCCAAAAACGGCAAAAGGTGCAAAGTTCATTACATATCCGGTAACCTTCAGAATTACATGCGCCACCGCATCAAAAAATTCAATGATGATCTTTCCTTTTTCGCCAATTGCAGCAGTAGCTACACCAAAAAACAGCGAGAATACTACAATCTGCAGTATCTCATTGGTAGCCATAGCCTCAGTCATACTCTTCGGTACAATATGAGATATGAAATCTTTAACAGATAAGGCTACCTTCTGTATCCCGGTATCGGTATGGCTGCTTGGTAATGGAAGGTGCATGGCTTCTCCGGGTTTAAATATGTTTACCATAATTAAGCCCAGTACGAGCGACATGAGTGAGGCACTGATAAACCATAACATGGTTTTTCCACCTATACGGCCCACAGCTTTTATATCACCAACTTTGGCTACCCCCACTACAAGGGTGGTAAATACCAGTGGTGCAACTATCATTTTAATCAGTCTCAGAAAAATATCACTCAACAAAGTCAGGGGTTCAAGCTTTTTTTCCCTTACCGTCTCATTATCTCTCCTCAGCTTCATTGCCTCTTTCTTCTGTGCAGTGAGCTGCACATACGTTACCGAAGCCGTATCTTTAACTCCCGTAAGTTTTATATCTATATTTTTAACCTGGGCATCGGCCTTTAAAATATTGTTGTTGTAGGTATCGAATGAATTTATATTCAATACATAGCCCAATATCACGCCGAGTATCAGTGCGAAAAATATAAAAAATGTTAACCTGTTGTTTTTTGACATTATGTTTGGTTATGTAATTTTTCAGAGCGTAAAACTACAATAATAAACTTATTTTTTTTTGAAGTAACAACCTAATAACACAGAAGCCCTGTAACATTTACTGTTCCTTAACGTCAAACAACCATAAACTAAAGCAGATTGGACCAAAAAGACATCTTATTTAAGGAGATCTTCGACACAAATTCCAAGAAGATATTCCATTTATGTTACGGTTATACCGGCGATGCCGATTCCGCGAACGATCTTCTGCAGGAAACCTTTTTGAAGGTTTGGCAGAACCTGGACAAGTTCAGGCAGAAATCACTGATCTCCACCTGGATCTACAGGATTGCAGTAAATACCTGCCTCACCTATCTCCGCTCTGAAAAAAGACAGGCAAAGGATGAACTGACAGATAACATTATCGAAAACAGAATAGAAGAATATTCTGAGAAAAACGAACAGGTAGCCTTATTATATAAGTCCATATCTAAATTAGAAGAAAACGACCGTTTAATCATTACCATGGTGCTCGATGAGCTTCCTTACGCAGAAATTGCAGAAATATCTGGTATCAGCGAAGGCAACCTCAGGGTAAAAATCCACCGTATTAAACAAAAGCTTACCGAATTATACAATCAACATGCAAGAATTTAAAGATATACAGTCTCTCTGGCAATCACATTCTGTGGAGGTAAAAATCTCTGCAGAGGAGATGCTTGAACAGGCTAAAAAAGAAGTCAATGTAATCAGGAACAAATCGATGTTAAACATCGCTGGTATGGCCCTCTCCTTTGTGGCCATCAGTTCACTGCTCTTTTATTTTGATTTCAACTCCTGGACCACCTTACTCGGTATCGGGATTATTGTACTGGCCGTGGGCATTTATACCTGGCTGCTTTACCGTGAACACAGACTGATTTCAAGAAACGACTTTACGGAACATCCGGGAGAGTTTCTACATAAATTACATGAGTACCAGCTAAGCCGCTATAACCTCTACAATAAACTGTACTGGTTCTATGCCTCAGCCATTTCAATTGGTTTTGTACTGTACTTTTATGAAATGCTGGAGAATATGAACGGTTCCGTACAGCTGGTATTTATCCTTTTCACTGTATTCTGGATGATCTTCTGCGCTACCATCCTGCGCAAATCATTTATGAAAAGAGAGAAAGAACGGATAGACCTGCTGATTGAGAAATTTGAAAGGATCAGCGGACAGTTAAAAAATTAAGAACCTTACTATGATCAGCTGTTAGCAGAAGTAGCCCCTTATGGAGCTACTTCTGTACTGCCTGCTTCTTCTACAGAAAAGCTGTTGCCCCTCAGGCGGTATACCAGTAATTTCTGACTGCCGTTCTGCACCGTGCTGTCTGTAGAGTTTACCACCGGGAACGACCTGAACAGATCACCATTTTTGATAATGAACTTATCATTTCCCCCATAGAACTTTTTAGACTTAGGGCCCAGGTTAGGGAAACTGATTTTATTAAAACTGTTACCACTAAATTCGTATACACTCAGGTCTTTCTTGTTCTTTTCAGACAACAGCTCAATGTACAATTCAGGGTTCCCGTCATTGTCCAGGTCCATATTCCAAACATCAGTAATAATCCCCTTGCGCTCAACAGATTCCGAGCGGTAGTTGTTCTTCACAGAATCAGACATCAGCAGCAGGTATCCTCCAATACTATCTACACCCTTTCCCCAGCTGGCCACCTCGAAATGTGTTCCTGGTTTAATTGCTATGTCCTTATAAAACGCAAAGCCTGCAGCGGGCTTTACTGTTGTTTGTTCCTTTACTTTCACTACAGCTGTATCTGTCGCCTCTTTACCCTTGCAGGCAAACAAAAACAGCAGCCCCACCAAAAGTGCAGACTGCTGTAAAATATTTTTATCTGGTTTCATTCCTTCGTTTTTGTTGCAGCAATTTATGCTAAAAAAGAAATTTAACCAAATTAATAGTATAAATGAGGCCTTTTCAGGCCTTTTATTTATTTAGCCGGGTTAGATAATGCTGTTTCCGTAACTACGCTGCGCTTACCCTTAGGGGTTACTACTATAGTTTTTAAAGTGAGCTTGCCACCCGCTGGTACGGCAATATTAAAAGGGGTCTTTACCTGGTTAGATATTTCAGATGGACGCGTACCATCCAGGGTGTAGTAGATTTTAGCGCCTGTCACAGTTGGTTTAAGGTCAAGACTGATATTGCCACCTTCTACGGCTTTCTCTGGTAAACCTAATGGAACCGGTACCCAGTAATTGGTGCCCGACTGATCCAGTTTAGCCAAATGTACCGGTACTCTTTCTTCAGAGAAATTTTTAAAGTTTTTTCTGGCAATTGGGCTCCAGGCGATTTCAGACAAAGCAAACATTCTTGGCAATACCATGTATTCTACCTTTTCTGCGCTTTCTACATATTCTGTCCACAGGTTAGCCTGGACACCCATAATATATTTCTGCTGATCTGCTGCCAGTTCTGCCGGGATAGGGTCATAGGCATAAATCACACCGTATGAATGTACACCACCTATATTAACCGGCTCATCAGCTGAGCTTGATTGTGCTTTGTCTACATACAAGCCATTACTGCCCGGCGTCATAATTACATCGTGACTTTGTTTAGCCGCTGCAATACCGCCATCTACACCGCGCCATGACATTACCGTAGCGTTTGGTGCAAGTCCGCCTTCCAGGATTTCATCCCAGCCAATGATAGAACGGCCTTTAGAATTAATGTATTTCTCTATGCGCTGGATAAAGTAACTCTGCAGCTCATGCTCATCTTTCAGGCCTTTTTCTTTAATCAGCTGCTGACAGAAAGGAGATTCTTTCCAGTATTCTTTCGGACTTTCATCACCACCAATATGGATATATTTTGAAGGGAACAGGGCAATAACCTCGTCAAGCACATCTTCCAAAAATCCAAACGTATATTCTGTAGGGGCAAATACATCGTCAAACACACCCCATGTCTGCTGCACCTGCTTGCCTTTTCTTGAGCCTGCCCATGGCGCTTTCGGATCAGTATAGGTATCCCTTTCAGGAAAACAGCTCAATTGAGGATATGCGGCAATTGCTGCAGAACTGTGACCTGGCAATTCTATCTCCGGAATCACGTTGATAAACTTTCTGGAAGCATATGCCACAACTTCTTTCACTTCGTCCTGCGTGTAAAATCCTTTATAAGGCGTGTTATCTGTTGTTACACCTGGATAGTGCCCAACAACGGTTCCGTTTCTTACAGAACCTACCGAAGTCAGTTTAGGATACTTCTTGATCTCAATTCTCCAGCCCTGGTCTTCAGTAAGGTGCCAGTGGAAATTATTTAGTTTATAAGTAGCCATCAAATCAATATACTTCTTGATAAATGCTACCGGGAAGGTATGCCTGCCCACATCCAGGTGCATACCACGGTATTTAAACCTTGGGTAATCTTTCACGGTACTGACAGAAACCGCTATTTCGTTTCCTTTTTTCTCCGGCATCATCTGCATCAGCGATTGCACACCATAGAAAAGTCCGGCGCCTTTACCTTTAACCGTCACCTTATTCGCACTTACTTCCAGTTCGTAACCTTCTGCCGGCAACTGATCAGCCCCGGTTGAAGTCAGCACAATAGATTTGCTGCTACCCGCAGCTTTTGCTGTTCTTAAAGCAAAGCCCCCTTTTTGTGCAATAAAGGCGTTTAACATATCAGCCGTAGCTGCATTGGCGGTTTCATCAGAAATTAATACTACAGTTTTGTCCAGCTTAAAGAAGCCTGCTCTTTTCTGGATCGATACCGGCGCAGGGATAATGCCTAAGTTCTCATCCGTCTGTGCTTTTACACTCAGTGTTAAACAGGCCAGTATCAAGCCCGAGATCATTTTTTTCATAGTTTATAGTTTTGGTTGATAAGGATTTTCTTTTCCAGTTTTATATCAGCAGAGCTGGTACCGCACATTATTGTGAATTCCCCTGCTTCTACTACTTCTTCCATTTGCTGATTGTACAGCGCCACATCTGCCCCCTTTAATTCAAATTCTACTGTTTGTGTTTCACCGGCCTTTAGGTGTATGCGTTTAAATGCCTTTAACTGCTTCACAGCGGTTACTACAGATGAGGCATTGTCGCGCAGGTAAAGCTGTACCACTTCATCACCATCCAGTGTACTGCTGTTATTGACTTTCAGTCTTACCTTAATACCCAGACCAGCTTGCACAGCTGCACCCTTGCCTTCAACAACTTCTGCCTCCAGTCCATTATACACAAATTTACTATAACTCAGCCCAAACCCAAAAGGATATAGCGGGGCAGATGTCCCTTCCAGATAATCATGCCTTGCTGCCCTCTTGGCATGGTAATATACCGGCAGCTGACCAACCGACCGGGGAATAGATATTGGCAGTCGCCCTGCCGGGTTATAATCTCCAAATAATACATCTGCAACAGCGTTTCCGCCTTCCTGACCCGGATACCAGGCATTTATTATTGCAGGAACGTTCTCTGCCGGCCAGTTAAGGTTCAGCGGCCTGCCCCCAATAAATACCAGCACTACCGGTTTACCGGTTTTCACTACTGCCTTCAGTAACTCAAGCTGTTTGCCCAGCAAATCGAGCGAAGACCGGTCGTAACCCTCCCCGCTTTCCATATCACTGACTTCTCCCTGCGCAGCATTGTTTACAACCGCCGCCCCGGTATTAATGTATTCGGTTTTAAAATCTCGCGCACTGGAACCACCCAGCACTACCACAGCCACATCTGCAGCCATTGCTGCTTTCACTGCATCGTCAATATGTACATTGGTGGTATCGCGGATGCCGCAGCCTTTCACATAAGTTACCTTATTCGCAGATAATTTTGATTTAATGCCTTCCAGTACGGTCACAATATTTCTATCATCCTGCGGGGCAGTATAATCACCCAGTTGGTTATAAATATTATCTGCATTAGGGCCAATTACTGCTATCGATCCAATATTTTTCCTGAGCGGCAGCAGTGCCCGCTCATTTTTAAGCAAAATCACAGATTCCTGGGCTACTTTCCTGGCCAGCGCTACCGCAGAGATGCTGCGTACTTCTTTTTCTGCCAGCTTAGCATTTACATAAGGGTTTTCAAATAAGCCCATTTCAAATTTCTGCCTCAGGATATTACCCGTTGCTTCGTCAATACGTTCCATAGAAATGGTACCTGCCTTGATAGCTGCAAGTAATGGTGCCGAATAAACCACACCCCCCAGGTCATTATCAAGCCCGGCATTCATGGCCATTGCTGCAGCATCTTCATAAGTTGCTGCCACATGGTTAACCATAGTTAAGCCGCTGATGCTGTTCAGGTCTGATACGGAAAATCCCTTAAAGCCCCATTGTTTACGCAGCAGGCTATCCAGCAGATACGCATTGCTGCTGCAGGGTATGCCATCAATAGAGTTGTAGGCCGCCATGATAGACAGTGCACCCGCTTTAACCGCAGTTTTAAAGGGTGGCAGATAGGTCTGCAGGAGCTCCCTGTTGCCCAGGTTTACAATGCCTCCGTTATGCCCGCCTTCTGGTACACCATAGGCAGCAAAATGTTTTAAAGTAGAAATTACATTGGTACCACTATGGATACTACTGCCCTGAAAACCTTTAACCATGGCCAGGCCCATCACACTGTTTAGAAAGGGATCTTCACCATAAGTTTCTTCCACCCTGCTCCAGCGTGGTTCTAAAGCCAGATCTAAAACCGGACCGTAACCAATATGTGCACCCTGCAAACGCGTTTCTTTTGCAATAACAGCAGCCATTTGTCCAATCAGATCCGTATCCCAGGTACTTCCCTGCCCAATAGCTGTAGGGAACACTGTAGTACCAATAGCCATATGTCCATGAGGGCATTCTTCTGCCAGAAACACCGGTATCTGCAGCCTGCTGTGTTCCATCACATATTTCTGCAGGGCATTGGTAGCCAGCGCAGCGCTGTACGGATTAAGGCCAGTTTCAAGTGTTTTGCGCGTCCATGGATCAGCACGCAGCGTTGCCCATAACATTCCGATATGCTGCTCTTCAACGGCCTTTTTAAACTTGTCACTTGCGGCTACAGCTTTTCCCTGTTTATCATACATCTCCCAGCCCAGCAGGGTAAAGAGCTGACCAACTTTTTCTTCAAGTGTCATCCTGCCAAGCAGGTCTTCCACCCGTTTTTCAACAGGCAGTTTTGCATCTTTATACGGCAGCAGCTTTTTCTGCGCCAGCAAGAATAGGGGTGCCTGTAAGAGTAGCGCAACTAAAACTGCTGGCCTCACAAACTTATTACCAACAAGCAGCATGTCCTTCCCTGCCCCAGGTATTTTATTTATCAACTGCATTATCCTGAACATCAATCCTTATTTTTTGATTTTATAACCCGCAGTAGCCTAAAATCCATTTATCAAATGGCTTATTAAGTTGCTTAAAGTTGATAGGTCTGTTCATCACCCGCATAACTCGTCAGTGTTATTGCCGGCATTGCTTCTCCTTTTACAGGAGTATAATCTACAATAATCTTCTTTACAGCGCCCGGCAGTACAGAGAAGTAGTTGTCTGTATAAAACACCGGAAGAATACGTTTTTTGGTAGCCGGGTTTACCAGCGAAACCCTGTTAAAGAAACTTACCCCTGCGCCGGCAGCATTGCTCAGCGTAACTTCCATTTTACCTGCTTTAAGTAGTTTGGCACTAACCTTAAGCGGCGCTGTTTTCAGTTTGTTCAAACCAGAATACATTCCTTTGCTGTCTGGCATCCAGTAAAAATTATCACTCAATAGCTGTTTGTTCTGATCCAGCAGCTGCATAGAAAGGAACGAACCCTTCTTCTCGCTCAGCTCATCAATTTCCTTTTTGATCGATAATACTTTCTTGATGCTTGAGGGATCCATAAAACAGAATACCTGGGCCAGGGTAGTCTCCTTACCGTCCATATCATAAGATTTCACTACCAGCATAATATTCTGCCTGGCGCTAAGGCCATTATTTACCAGCATCACCATTCCTGTTACCGGGTTATACATCGAATGCAAAGGCTCACTGCCAGAGCGCAAACCAAACAGCCCGGCATTAGGGTCAAGATAATAATCATACAGCTGTCCACGCATCGAAGTCCAGGGGTTCTGCGTTTTCCAGATAATAACCCCAGAATACCATTCCCACATGTGCGAGCTGAAACCTTCCATTAATCCCCGGTACTGGTTATAATTTACCAGCTGGGCCTTCCGTGCAAAATCTCCGATATCTGCTGGTTTTCCATAAGGGAGGATGTGCTGTTCATAACCTACACCCAGGTAATTATGGTAATCCCATATCGAATCTACTTTTTCAGACGGACCTTTCGCTTCACGTTTATCCAAGCTGATATATTGCGGGGCAACCAGGTTCGCCTTTGGCAAAAACCTTTCCAGCGATTCTTTATCGCCCACGCCTACAGAACCTACTTCAGAATTAAAGGGATAAGTCTTGGTTTCCCAGAAAGTGCTGATATCCTGAATCCCGTACGGGCCATCGCCATTGCCGCCAATTGTATTTTTAGACATCTCGTCGGAGTTCGAATAATCTACAAACCAGCGCGTACCATCCAGCGCCGGAAGTATCGAATCGCGCAGCGGAACAAGAATATCATCAGGAGGGGTAATCTCGTTACCACCACACCAGATAGCCAGCGAAGGATGATTTCTTACCATCCTGATCATATCTGCGGCCGATTCAAGGAACAAGTGATGATCGTCAGGATACTTCCTGCGGGTCCATTGGTCTTCCAGTTTCATCGGGTCTACCCAGCGGCCGTTACAGTCGCCAGACATCCAGAAATCCTGAAATACCAGCATTCCATATTTATCACAGGCAGCATAAAATTCCGGACGTTCTATCAGTGCACCGCCCCATATCCTGATCAGGTTAAGGTTCATATCACGGTGATACCTGATCTCGGCATCATATCTTTCTTTCGAGAACCGCAGCATGGCATCAGAGATGATCCAGTTGCCCCCTTTAATAAATATCTTTTGTCCGTTAACCAATATCACCTTACTCTGCGTAGTACTGTTCCAGCTGGTCTGAATTTCCCTTACCCCCACATTTACCGTTTCCTGGTCGGTCAGCTTTGATCCTCCTTTAAGGAAACTGATCTGTACCGGATAAAGGTCTTGCGCACCATAACCGGCAGGCCACCATAATTTAGGGTTTTTCAACACAAAATCAGGGAATTTAACTTCAGTACTGCTGTTCGGTTTAAGCCATACATCTTTCACTACTTTTTGCCCATTGATGGTGTAAACAAGTTTACCCCCTACGGCAACCGAAGCAGTATTTTTAACCTCTGCCGTTACCTTGATCAGTGCCGGCTGCTGAGCACCCGTAGTCTGGCGCTTGCCAGGTACCAATGTAACTACATGAGGGTTTTCAACCGTAACCGTACCGGTACGCTCAATAAATACTTTGTCCCATATCCCTGTGTTCCTGTCCCGTACCGGCCGGATCCAGTCCCAGCCCGCAGTATACTGCAAACCTACACCTTTGGCAATGGTACCATCACCACCCTGACCGCCATTAGGATTGCCTACCGCATCAGGAGGATATACAATTACCGCCAGACGGTTGTTCCCGTTCTTTGCAAGCAGGCGTGTAATGTTAAACGACTTACGCAGGTACATCCCTTTAAAAGGGGCCTTATTCACTTTAACACCATTCAGAAAAATATCACAGCTATAGTTGATCCCTCTGAATTTAAGCCAAACCTGGCTCTCTGCAGAAGGAGCCGGTTCTTTAAAATTTTTTACAAACCAGTAAGTATAATAGTCGCGCCCCGTAGTATAAATATCCGGTATCAGTTTGTTGTTCATACCAAAAAACGGATCAGGCACTTCTTTATTTGCCAGCATGGTAGTTAATACTGTTCCCGGTACAATTGCCTGCTGCCAGTTCTGTGTAGAAAATGCAGTATTGGAGATTTCATTGCCGGTAGCCTTTGTTTTAGCGATAGGCATACATAGCCAGCCCGAGTTCAGTTCATACTGATTTTGGGCAGATGCGGTATCAGCAGCAAACACATGTAACAGTAACAGGAAGCAAATTAAAATAGAAGGGGATTTCATATCAATGGTTTAGCTGATTTTATTTCTTTTCTGAGTAAGGTAAGTCCGAATTTTTCAAACCCCAGGTAGCCGAAGGTTTTGGTCCCATCTGCATCACCATTTTACCACCTTTAATCAGGTCGCTGTGTAATACATAGGCATGCGTATAGGCTTTGCCGTTAAGGGTTACCGACTGGATATATTTGTTTACTTTACTGTTGTTTTTTACAAGGAGGCTAAACTGTTTGCCATTTCCTACCTGCAGGGTAGCTTCGTTTACAACCGGACTGCCAAAAACATACATCCCGTTTGCCGGGTTTACAGGATAAAATCCCATAGCCGAGAAAACATACCAGGCAGACATCTGACCCACATCTTCATTGCCGCTTAAACCATCAAATTTATCTGTGTAAAGATTATCCATAATATATCGCACCTTATCAGCAGTTTTAAACGGCTGAGCAGCATAGGTATACATGTAGGCAATATGGTGACTAGGCTCATTTCCATGTGCATACTGACCAATCAGTCCGCTGATATCAGGCGAAGATTCCGCACCCATATCCCCTTTGGCTACAAATAGCGCATCCAGTTTTTGTGTAAAGGGCTTTCTGCCACCCAGCAATCCCATTAAGCCTTCCACATCCTGAGGCACCAGCCACAGGTACTGCCAGGCATTACCTTCGGTAAAGTCATCCTGACGGTGAATTGCCTGGAAAGGATTAAAAGGCGTACGCCATTTATCGGCCGAGATACGGCCACGCATAAACCTTGTTTCTTTATCAAAGTAATTCTTGTAGTTTGCACCACGTTTGCTCCAGTAAGCATAATCTGCGTGGTTGCCTCGTTGTTTGGCCACCTGCGCTACAGACCAGTCTGCAATAGCATATTCCAAACCCATCGCTACAGATTCTACCGTACTGTCTGCCGGAATGTACCCATTTTGTTTAAGCAGTTTCAGGCCACGCTCATCCATCATGCCCGTGCTTTTCAAAGCTTCGTAGGCTAGGTCTTTATCAAAACCTTTAATCCCTTTCAAGTAAGCATCTGCAATTACCGGTAATGCCGGGTTACCCACCATGGTATTGGTTTCGTTGCCCATTAAATGCCATACCGGCAGCTTACCCTGCTGTTTGTAAATAGCCAGGAAAGTATTTACCATATCGCCCACTTTGTCTGCATTCACTAAAGTTAACAGCGGATGTGCCGCACGATAGGTATCCCATAAAGAGAAAGTTGTATAGTTGGTAAAACCTGCATTTTTGTATACCTTTTTATCTGTACCCAGATAATCACCATTTACGTCGTTAAATACCGAAGGTGCAATCATCGTATGGTATAATGCAGTGTAAAAGATCTTCATCCGCGAGAGGTCGTTACTTTTAACAACAACCCTGCCCAGTTCTTTGTTCCAGTCTGTATTTGCCGCCGCTACCTGCCTGTTAAAATCCCAGCCCGGCAGTTCCGTCTGCATATTGAGTTTGGCATTTTCAATGCTTACCGGTGAGGTGGCCACTTTAAGCCTGATCTGTTCTCCGTTAGAGGTATCAAAAAATGCAATGCCTTTAATGTTTGTGCCCTTTAGTTCAATGCCGCTTTTTACGGCAGTACTGTCATATACCCCAAACTTTTTCATTTTCTTAGAGAACACTGCGGTAAAGTAAATCCGCTGATCTGCTGCCCAACCCTTAGAGTAACGGTAACCAGAAACTGTGGTATCATTTTCCTGGCGGATGAAAGTTTCCGTTGCCCTGTCCCATCCAATTCCGGGTTTAAGATCTATGATAATTTTACCATCCGAAGCTGCAGGGAAGGTATACTGATGAAACCCTACCCTCTTGGTGGCTGTAAGCTCTGCCTTAATGTTATACCTTTTCAGTTTTACACTGTAATACCCTGGTTTCGCTACCTCATCTGCATGTGAAAAGAGCGAATAATAACCACTCTGCTGATCTCCGGCCTTACCTTTTACCAGCTTTACCTCACCCACAACCGGCATTACAGAAATATCTCCCAGATCACCTATACCTGTTCCGCTGAGGTGTGTATGTGCAAAGCCTACAATAGTGGAGTCACTGTAATGATAGCCCGAGCACCAGTCCCATCCTTCAGATATATTTGTTGGGCCCAGCTGTACTGCACCAAAAGGTACGTTGGCACCCATAAATACGTGTCCATGAAAACCAGTTCCAATATAAGGGTCTACATATTTAGTTAATTGAACTGCAGGTTTAGCCTGCGAAAAGCCCTCAGAAATGCCCAGCAGGGAAAATAAAGCTGCCGAATACATGATTTGGCTAAAGTTTAAGCTAAATCGATTTTTAGTAGTTGTAAATCTCATGGTAATATTATTTTGCAGTATATGTAAATGCCAAAGCACCATATACATTCAGATCGTTCTTAAAATTAGCAGGCAATGAAACGATAACATTGTTACCATTCTCTACCCATTTTACAGGTTGGTTTGTATTAAGCAATACCATTTTGGTACCTTTTTTTGGCAGATTGCCCATCCAGGTAACCTTTCCGGCCGGCAGACTATCTGCCTTGAAGCAATACACCGCATTTTTTACTTTGCCGTCTTTGCTTTGGGTAAACCAGGTATTGCCGTTATGATAATCAGGAGTAATTCGCGTATTATATATGGCTTTGCCATTGGTTTTCATCCAGCGGCCTATTTCTTCCAGACGCTGTGTAGCTATATCAGGAAAAGTACCATCCGGTTTCGGGCCCACACCCAGCAATAAACTGCCACCTTTGGCTACTACTTCTACCAGGGAGCGGATCACTACTTCAGAAGGTTTATACTGATCATTAGGTACAAAGCCCCAGGCATTACCTAGTGTCAGGCAGCTTTCCCAGGGGTGGTCCAGCTGTTTTTCAGGAATCTTCTGTTCCGGGGTCTGGTAATTTTCATAAGGCCCATGTACAGTTCTGTCTACCATCAGCAGTCCCGGCTGTGCTTTGCGGGCCATACCTGCAATTTTAGGCATGTCTATGTCCTGGCTCCATTCCGGAATGGCGGCACCCCAGCCCCTCACTTCATCATTAACGGTAGAAAGCGGTCTTACCCATCCTCCATCAAGCCATAATATATCCAATGCACCATAGTTATGCATCAGCTCATCAAGCTGGTTATAGGCAAACTGCTTAAACTGGTTCCAGCGCCATGGGTATTTGCGGATATCGTAGTTTGTATTGCGGTCTGGGGTTGCATATTTAGACCACCAGAAATACTGAGAGTGCCAGTCTGGTTTAGAAAAATATGCACCGATCATGAAGCCCTGTTTTCTAAAGGCATCAAATACATATTTGGCTACATCGGCCTTGGGGTTACCTTTAAATGGTCCCGATGCAATATTAAAATCAGATTGTTTGGTATCAAACATGGAGAAACCATCATGATGCTTGGTAGTAAAGATCATATACTTCATACCAGCATCTTTACCAGCCTGCGCCCATTGCTCTGGATTAAACTTAACGGGATTAAATTGTTTGCTTAGTCCCCAGTACCATTTTTTGTAATCTTCATAGGCGATGGTGCTGTCGCGCTCTATCCAGTTCTCTGAACAGAGTTCCCATGATTCAATAATCCCTGGTACGGCATATAAGCCCCAGTGAATCAGCATACCAAATTTCTGGTCCTGCCAGGTATCCAGTTTTGCTTTTACAGATTGATCTGTGGGCCACTCGTAAGTGGTTGATTGCTGATGTACGCCATTTTGCGCCTTGATTTTAACGGATAACAGTAGTAATACTACAGCTACCAGATTAAATTTATTCATGTGCTGAAATTATAATAAAAACGGGATAATACAAAGAAATACCCCAGCTTATCAGCTATAGCTGTAATTATCAGTACTAAAACATGTGCGAATAAGAAATTTATTTATCTGGCTATAGGCGAAAAAGGGTTTAAACTATCCGGTTTACTCCAGGCAAGCTAACCACCAGTCGGCCGATCAGAAAACTTGTGACTACTCCAAGTGGTCCTACTGTAAGTAATTTGATAGTTGGATCTACTGCCCATGTGCGAACGAGAAGCGATAATACCACCAATGCCAGCGGATGAAAAATATAAGTGGCAAAAGAACTTCTCGAAAGATAGCCCGTAATTGTTGAGGCCGAGTTCCATCGTTCTTTTCCAATAGCAAGAAAGGCAGTTATCAATGCAAAACCTATAAACTGTTCCCATACAGCGTACAGTAAAGATAGCCAGTTAAAGCCTCCCATATACCATGCTATCGGTAAGTTCAGTTGAGTTTTGATCAGATAAAAAACCGGGAACATGAATAGCGAACAGAGCGCTATACGCTTCATCTTCTTACCCATTTTATAATCTAACTGAGCCAACCAATTATTCTTAGCAGCAAGCAGCCCTATCGTAAACAAGCTGATGTACTGCGGAAAGTGCCCCAGCTTAAAACCAAAAAACTTTAAGGACCAATTCACAGGAAAGCCTATTCTCAGTACAAAACTTACGAACCCTATTGCTACTGCAGTTACTAATATTGCCGCCAAACCCGGAGCAGGTAAGGCTTTTTGCGTCCACCTTGTAAAGGCCTCTTTACAATAAACGTAGACCAAGGTAAAAATGAGTAGGGCTGCCACAAACCATAGTACTCCAAAATCAATCCAGCTATCAAAAACACTCAGGTAAGATAAATAGGTGATGTGGTTACCTTTGCCATAGTTGTACACCAGATAACTTACAAAAGGTGAAAAAATAAAAGAATAAAACACTAGAGGTAAGCCAAGCCGCAGCAGGCGGTCTTTAATAAACTGGCTTCTGCCCTTTTTCTGATAAGAAGAATATGTGAAATATGCAGCCAGCAGAAAAAAGAAGCCCATAAAAAACGACTGGTTTAAACTTAAAAACATGGTAATAAGAGTTAGTGCTGCTTTATTCGTTATTGCTTCGTTATAGTACCAGCCATCTGGCCCTCCATAACTAACGCATGCATGGTGCAGAATCACCAAAATGGTTAAAACGATCCTGATCTTATCAATGTACAATAGCTTCTCTGATTGGGGAGTTGTGGTAATCTGGTTTGTGGTCATTGCAGGGGTATTGTTGATCTGCTGCAAACATACAGCGCCTTTTAACCCTGTAAAAGCGACTTGTGACCAATAACAAGATTTTGTGACGAGCAGCAAATTATACAGGCCCAAGGCCTGTTACCGTACTATAAACCGCATTAAAGGTTTCTAACTGAGCCCGCGACACAGGGACAGTTTCTGCAGTATTATTCATGGTAAGCAGGTAGCCCTGGGCGTTACCGGAAACCTTTATGATGTGTAATGTATTTACCAGATAAGACCTGTGGCACCTGTGTAAGTAAGCACATGCCCTGAGCTGGCCTTCAAATTCTTTTAGGGAAATCCTTTTGTTATTACCACATCATTAATGCAAAACGTAAGCTCAGTGTAATTGCCTTCTGCCTTTGCAAATAGCAGCTGTGAGGTGACAAGCGTAAAATCATCTTGCTGCACCTGAGTTTTTATAGATAAAACTTGTTGTACATCAGCAATGGCAACCGTAGTATCTACACCAATAGCTGAACTTTCAACATCTTGATTTAATGCTTTATTTATTTTATAGTAAGAGCTGGCAAAAAGTAGTAAAAAGTAGAAAAGGATTCCTGCCAGAAAGCAGTTTCTTATCTCTTCCCACAAATAGTTGGCAGACCAGTTATTAGGATTGGTATATATTACAGCACGAAGCAAAAAGCTGGCTATGCCGATCAAAAGAAATACAATTGATAGATGTAAATATTCTTTCGAGGCAGACCAATTACCTTTGCGGGATGGCTGATTAATAAGAGTACCCAATATTCTAAAGTAGAGATAAATGATCGCTGCTGGTGATAGTGCATGGAGCAGGCAAATAAACACATATGCGAACTTGTGTTCTGGTTCATAAACACCAAAAGGCCTAAATAACAGTAGAAATAAAAAGAGTGAGCAAAATTGAATGGATACCGTTTTAAACAAACTGCCTGAGGTATACCTTGCTGGATATTCAACTGCAGTAAAAAGATGATGACTTATATAGCGTAAAAGCGACTTCACAGTTTTAAACAATAAGAGGTTACTGGTCTCATATTCTACAATGATTGATTAAATGTATGCACAGCTGCTTAGGTTACGCCTGCAGATTGAACATCTAATATATAAAGAAATATGCTTTTCATAATTCACTGGTCTCCTATTTTTCTTTTTAGGGTACAGATACCCTTTGATTTGATGAGCTGCCCTATATACTATTCTATCAACTTACCTCAATGGAATTGGCATGAACAACATAAATCAATATATTAGTTTTATAATTCTGGTTTTTAATCAAATATCTCCGTTAGCACTATGGAACACAATGCAAAATCATTACGTCCATTTATTGGATCCAAAAACTTTGACGAGTCTAGACAGTTTTACCAGGATTTAGGTTTTACTGAAGTAGTAATCTCTCCGGATATGTCACTCTTCCAAAATAAGACGGTAGGGTTTTACCTTCAAAATGCTTATGTTAAAGATTGGCTGGACAATACCATGCTCTTTATGGAAGTGGATGATGTAGACCAATTTTATAACGATCTGAAGGCATTAGATTTAAACTCTAAATATCCTGAAACTAAACTCTTGCCTATACGTACTGAACCCTGGGGCAGAGAATGTTTTTTGATTGACCCAGCAGGCGTACTGTGGCACTTTGGAGCGTTTTACTAGATAGCTATAATTGACATCATTTCAGCAATTTTCAGCACATTTGATAGTATCATATGACACTATAGGAATGAATGCGCTTTAAATAAGTCAGACAGCCGTGGGCATTCCATTCCTTTTATTGTATTCATGCTAAAAAGCATGCTAACAGCTCTAAATACTTTATATGAAATACCTAATATTTCCCTCTAGGGGAAGACAGGATTTCAATTTTTAAATCAGTAACAGGGAGAGAATCTTTTACACTCAAAGAATATCTACAATATTTTAAAACCATTTCACCTGCAACTGCAAGCCGTTACCTAAAATCTGGTACAGAGCAAGGAATTCTAAGCAAGACGGGCGATAAACGCCTGAGCAGTTATTCTTACACTAATACGTAAAACATAGCTGCGATACTAACTGTTCATATTCTCTAAACCTATTCTGCCGTGATATTCTAGAAGAGGCTGCAACACTATAAAATAGCGATCATAAAAGCTTATGATAAGGGCACATGCAGTACGATTATCAAAGTACTAACTTACCTTTTAAGAATTCTACCTTTTCTTTTTCGCTTTGTAGCAAACGTTCGTATAATGCTTTATTTTCTTCCATCACTCCCATTAGCTTATCAAGGGGGTTAAATGTACAATCGCGGAAAGTACTGGTATCAGAGCCTGCATTTAAAGTAGCCGAACCGGATCCTACATTCGACCCTTCATAATTATGTTGGATATTATAAATCGTTTTCTCGTCATCAAAATTCCTGATAGCTTCAGCCGGTACATTTAAAACTCTGGCAATCTCATCCATCAGTTCATCACTTAACTTTTCTTTGGATTCTATTAGTGAGATCTTTTTCTGGTTCCATTCTTCCCCCAGTCCAATGGCAAGGGCTTCTTGTTTTATACCTAGTATTTCGCGGAAACGTTTAACATTTCTGCCTTCATGTGTTTTGTTTTTGCGTTCTGTTGTTGTACTCATGGCATGGATTATTTATACGTAAATATAAAACAATCTTTTTAATAAACGAACACAAATTAACTAATTCTATTTTTTTAATCGGATAACTTACCTAAGCATCCAGGTAAATAACCCGTTCTCGTAGTGTTATAGAATTTTAATAAGCAGTTGTTTTGCTATCAATAAATCAATAACAATATGGAAAATTCAATCAACCAACTACCAAAATCAGCGATCAGCACAAATGTCTGTCTATTAGAGAGCTATTATCAAACTGACTTCAATCAACCAGGACTAACCGAAGCTGTTCGCTTTCTGGTCAGCAATGTGCAGCCCGAAAAGGTGTTTTATAATCCAGACCCATTTGCAGCTTTTCAATTACTGGTTTTATTACAAGATAAACATGCACAGACTGCTGATAAAATGAAAAAACTTCAGGATGCTCCGCAACTGGCTAGCTTCAACTTAAAATTGCATTATACGGCTGGATCTGTATTTGAACAAAATTACTTCTGGAGCCCTGTATTTGCTACTGTACTTTGTACCCGCGAAAACCTGCTCTATGACAATGGTTTCTTTTCCCTGCCCAGTATGACAGTAGAAGATCTTCTTAAACACAAAAATAATGCTATTGATTGTACTGCCAAAATTGTGAGTGACACCAAGAAATTTATCGCACAGGCGCAGAGCAATGGAAATCCTCTAAATTTTAAGATAGTATTAGAGTTACATCATTTAGCAAAAACCTGTTTACAATCATTACTTCAATCGATTACTGGTAACTTAATTGAAACAGATGATATATGCACTTTATTGCAACAAAGTCTGAGCATTACAGTAAATCTCAGCTTATTATTCAAAAATGAAGAGCGGCTACTTCAACTACTTAACGCAGGCAGTACAGACAGCCCGCAAGGTAATTCTACAATATTGCAAGATGCAGATTTGAAAACTCTACTGGAAAAACTTGCTGCAATGTGCAGTATTACAGAGCAAACTGTATCTAAGTGGATAAACAGATACAGCCAACAGATAGTGAAATTTACAAATAACACCCTGGCATCTGCCTAGTTTTTTAAAAACCATTACTTTAAATTTAAAGATGATTAAAAGGCCGGCAACCTAATGCCAGGCCTTTTAATTGGTGTGTGTTTTTCTTATGTATTTTTTTTCTCCAGAAAAGGTAAAATATCTTCCCAATGAAAAATATACCAGGTGGTTACTCTGCATTCCGGCAGCTTTCCGGTCTTGATCCATCTATACAATGTTTTGTAACTGATGCCAAAAATAAGTAGAATGTCTGCAGAGGTTAAAATTGTCTTTTTAAGCAGTAAGGGAAGTGCCTTATCATTCGGCCTCGCTAGCATCAGGAAAGCCAGTGCCAGTTTTACCCTTTCATACAGTTGTAGGTCCATACAATTAAGTGTTAAAATTAATACTAGACAGTTATCTAAAATCCAGCTCGTTCATGTGCACCAATCAACTAACCAGAACTTTATCGGGGATTATCATTTTAGAAAGGTTAAAAGCCAACCTTTCCAATGCTCGTATACAGGCCTTATCATGATGAAAAGCAGAAACACTGATCATGATGCCTTTACTAAATTTAGGATCTCTGTTAAACAGATCTCTATCCATTACATAAATTTTGCGATAAAATAGATGCTGGACTATATTGTCTATGAATCTTGTTCCTGCTTTTGGTTCAAGGTAATAAAACCAACCCTCCTGCGCATGGATAAACCTTGCTTCAAACAAATCCAAAGACAGCAAATATTCAGTTACTTTTTTTTGGCGCCCTTGTAATGCTACATTAAACCTTTGGATATCATCCACCAAATTACCTTTCCGGATGTAATTGTACAACGCATTGGCCGTTCCAATAGGAATTTGCGGGTCTTTGTTAATAAATTTTGCCTTTATTTTGTTAATAAATTCTTTTGTCCCCACTATATAATTAACCACCGTAAATTTAGGATGAAGCATGACAGGCGGTGATATATATATGACGTTGCTATTTTTGCCAATTTCTATGTGCTGAAATATTACAGGAGACAAGCTGCGCAAATGCAAGTTATCATCTAAAAGGATAGTGAACCTATATTTCTTCTGTATTTCATTAAATGAATGCCAGAACTTATTGTTAAGAACTTCCTGAAATGGAAAGGGACTTGAAGCCGAAACATAGACTAAGCCCACCACATGTTCCCTGCAAAAATTTTCAAGCTCTATGAGCCTATCCTGTAAACGAGCAGAAGATAGCTCATGAACATCGTAACCTGCATGTTTTAAAACCCTATGAACAACTGCTGGCGATAGGTTCAGCATAACAAACTTTTTTGATTTGCCCAGCATGGCCTGACAGCAATAGTCTAATAATTCTTTGTACTGATCATTAAAATATATTTCCTGCTTACCAACATTATAATTCAACTTATTCGAAGCTAGTTTTACAAATTGAACTTCTAATTTTTGCATTAATCCTGAGGAGTTAGTATGACTTAAATGATGTAGTGCATACATCACATCCCTTTGTAAAGCCTTACTAAAATCCTCATTAGACATTGCTAAACCAAAGAAACTCATTTCCGAGAAGTTTGCTGCGTGAAACATGTCAGCCGGTTCTTCTAAAATTGCAGCTATATTTTGGGCCATAATATCCGGCAAGTCATCAATTACGCGGGTTCCGTTAGTACGAAAAGTGGTGATTACCAGCAGCTCATCTTTAAGAATACTCCATAAGGCCTCTGCCGCAGTCATTGATATATTCAATGAACTCATTAATTCACGTTGCGTAAATAATTCATGCCCAAGTGGTAGCTCCGAATTTAGGATCTTGTGTGCGATAAAAGCTGCTAAATTTTGTGGTGACCTATCCTCTGGCTTAAATACACTTCCTAGAAGTGTGATAAAAGTTTGATTGATTTCATTCATTTGTTTAGGTGTTTACCCAAATTTAATAAGCAAATAGCAAGATACCAATAGGTTATGAATAATATTTTCTTGCATTCGAGAAAATTTGAAGAATTTAATTATTAAACGTTAAGAGTACGGTAATACCAATAGTTTAAAAAACTGCACCTGAAAGCTTTCCGACGTAATATTTTTAATATTCAACTAATATTTTTCAGAACTGTCAGTTGTTCAAACTTGCATTGCAATCTTGTTAAAAATCATTAATCATATTTGCTTAACTAACTTCTTTACAGCAATATAAACTGTTATAGCAGCTATTATCAGTAAAGTTATTACAACCTTTACGTCTGGTTTATACACTTTTTCGCTTGAGCCTATTTCGCTGGTTGTTTTTGCATTGGAACTCTGATTGGTAAGTAAACTGGATTTGTCTTGTACCAGGCTATCTGAAAATGAGGAACGAGCCATACGCGTTGCCCGGTTGCCCGTCACTATTATACTGTCAAATTGCCCGGAAAATTTACCATCTGCAGAGAAGTTAAAAGTTCCTTTTGGCCAAAAACGCATCATATAAGTTTCTTCTGCAGAATCACGGCGCATTACCATTTGCTGGCCCTGCACTACCCTTTCTAGTTTTAAAAGACTTTGAGACTCTGTTTTGTTATTTAAGCTATTATAGCTGTTGGCAGTGCTTTTAGTGCTGCGGTTAAATATACCGCAGCCAGCTAAAAGCACAATTGCTAATAAACAATACTTTTTCATTTTATACTCCTCCTTTCAGATACCCAGTCGGCCATTTTATAAATGGTCTTTATATGTCTTTTTTTCAAATAAACCCCTTCTCCTTCACGGCTGCCGGCTAGGTTGGTATTGCCTTCAATTGATATCAGGTAGTTGCCCTCCTGTTTTACGATCAGGCCAACATGTGCTATTCTTTTATACTCTTGAAAATAGATACCTAAAACATTTCCTGGCAAAGCAGACCGTGCTAAACGGATACCTGGAAACAGATCCGGAGACCAGCCAGAGCGAGGACTATCAAAACCTCCCTGTGCGTAAACCCATGATACAAATGCTGCGCAATAGGGATTGCCTTCTTTTAAGCGCACTTTATTCAGGTATTCCTTAATTCGCCGGCCATCGTTATTTCCTGTTTTTTCACGTGTACCAATCTCCTTTTGTGCAATCCTGATTAGGTTAGTCCTTTGCTCCGCTTCTTTTTGACTTGTCTCAAAGTGTTTAGCAGAAACTGTGGATGAAATTCTATTTAGCAGATTGCCAGTAAACAACCCATAGCTACCAGCAAAAGCAAAGCAAATGATGCCCAGTAAAAGCTTAATTGTTGCCATGATTCCAGTGATTTAAATTGTAAAACCATTTTGTTAATTGTGGGTAACCCTACTACGGTTATAAAGTGCTTTAGCAGCCACCAGCTTATTGCATTAATTAGCATAAAGCTGATTAAACTCAATACCACCAGTACCCACATACTCTGATCAACTATCCCTAAGGTTTGATCATTACCCTGGATCCATTGCGGTACAAAAAACCACAACAATACCAGGGAAGTAAAAAGTAAAGATGGCTCTGCCGCCTGCAGAGAAAGCTTGTAACCTTCCGGTATCCTCTGGAAACCTTGAAAGCTTAAAAATTTTGTGTTCATCTTCTTAGAAATTTTTGAATTTGTAATTGATTGAAATGGTATTAAAGAAGCCCGGCAGCTCCTCATAAAAACTACCGGGCTATCTTTGCTTACTCCAGGACGATTACAGAGCCCAGATACTTGCTGGCACTGTGAACCTGTTCATCTGTTGAAACGAAAAAGCACCATACATGAACTTTATCGCCTTCGTCAAATGGTACACGGATACTTACCGATCCTGTACTCCTGGCTGCAGTGTAGCCAGCCTTTAGAGAACTGCCTGCAGTTTCGGAGTAAAAGAAGATACGTGCTGTATCTGTGTCTCTGATTAACTTTTCCTGAGGTTTGAGATATTCTCCATAATTGGTATCCCAGGCAACGGTAATCCTACCGCCGGCAACTGCAACCAGGGGTCCGTACTTAACAAAATCAAGGTCCTTCATTGTACTCAGTACAATTTTACTGTAATCAATTTTGAAGTCCGGACTTACCCCGGTAATTGCCCTGTCAAGATTGATCTTCATTGCAGTGTTCATTGGACTAAGCTTTTTACCTAGTGGTACAATGCCTAGTTTGATAAACTCCCCTGCTTTTTTTAATAAGGTCATCATCAGGGCAAAAATGAAACGCTGGTCTAGCTGTGATTGGCCAGGTTCTTTTTTTGATTTTTTTGGTCTAATTCTCATGGTAGGTGTATCATTTACTACAGCCCCTACCACTGTTCCTACCAACCCATTGAACGGGCCGAGGACTCCTCTTTCATAGTCTGCCATTTTTTTAAATTTTAATAAGTGAATAAATCTGTTAATTCAAGTATTCCGCGTACCGGTAGCTTAAACTTGTTGAACAAATATAAAACAGAAATTTTATTAAATAATTGACTGTCAATGGAGTATGGGTGTCGATGACCTAAACTGTCCGCTCGTGTCCTATGATGCCCTATTAAAATGACAATTCTTTTTAGATTTTCTTAAGATAGATGTCATTAGCAAATAGTTTTGTTTATGGTTTACAGTATACGCTGTGAACGGGTATTTGATATACACTAATTACCTTGGTTAACCTCTAGGATTATTTGTGATTTTATAATGTCGTTTTATACTGTCGTATAGATAGTAATTTTGGAAAAGTAACGTATAGACATTGTAAACGTAAGACTTGTATGTAAGCTTCTACACCCCATGCGCTGTAAATAGGCAACACGGGAAAAGAATAAAGCCAAGCGCGAGAATATAAAGCTTGAGAACATATTAATAACTGCTGCAGCTTCACCCATTATTAAAAACGATCGTTTTATAAGACTTTTGATTAAGCCAACAAATCTCCAAAAATCAAATGCATTATTAGTCTTAAAAAATCGTCTCATTATTCAATGTATTATTATCTTTGTTTATAACGTTTTTTATGAAAATTGGATACGCCAGGGTAAGTACGTTCGACCAGAATTTAAGTTTGCAAATTGATGCTTTAAAAATTGCTGGTTGCGAGTTGATATTTGAAGAAAAGATTTCAGGTAAATCTAAGGATCGACCGGAGCTGATCAAAATGTTTGAAACACTTAGAAAAGGAGATAGCGTGATCGTTTGGAAATTAGACAGGCTTGGTAGATCACTAAAAGACTTAATAGACTTAGTCTCAAAAATGGAAAAACTTCATGTTGGATTTGAAAGCATCCAAGATTCAATTAACACCGGTACAGCAACTGGAAGATTTACGTTTAACATATTTGCTTCACTTGCAGAATTTGAAAGGGAAATCATAAGTGAGCGAACAAAGGCTGGATTAATTGCCGCCCGAGCGAGAGGACGTAAAGGCGGCCGCCCCCCTGGTTTTAGCAAAGAGACGTTGAGTAAAATTAAGGCGGTAAAAGTTCTGTATGATATACAAGATAAGTCAATGCAAGAAATCGCCGACGACCTTTCCATAAGCCGAGCAACAGCATATAGATTTTTAGGTATTGCCAACGTTTCAGAAGCGAAGCTTAAAAAATAGCTTGCCTTAAAAGCATATTTATATCTATAATTAATATGATATGCAATACCAAATAATCTATAGATAGTAAACTTCAATATCTATTTTCATATTAAGAATCTGGTCGGTATAAAATAAGGCTATCATATAGTTAGCAAAAAATATCTATATTTGCGTACCGTAATGTGTACACAATGAAAACTTTCATAGAAACCACTAGTAGACAATTTAGAGAACGCCAAAAAGATTTTTTTGATATGGCTGACAATGGGCAAAAAATAATTATTAAAAGAGGGAGTAAGCAGGCTTACGTTCTTACCCCGGTATCGACGGATGATTTATACTTTACGTCTGAAATGGTTGCGCGAATTAAGCAGGCTCAACAGGAGGTCAAAGATGGTAAAAGTGTTGTTCTTAAAACAAAGGAAGAACTAAACAATTTTTTCGAGAATCTTTAACAGATGTATATTGTTATTTTTTCACTGAAGGCTCAACAAGATCTTAAAGCATTAAAAAAATCAGAGCCTCATGCATACAAGAAAGCACGCTTACTAATTGAAGAGTTAGCAGAGCACCCTAAAATTGGACGAGGCAAACCCCAGCTGAAAAAATATGATCTTGAAGGGCTATATGCTAGAAAAATCACAGATAAGCATCGTCTTGTTTATGCAGTGAACGACGATATAATTACAGTTGATATTCTTTCTGCAAAAGGCCATTATGATGACAAATAGTGATCTATTATTTTTTATAATTTGCTATAGTTTAATGTAACCAGGTGGCTTAAAGTGATATTAGATGCAAAAATTAATGCTTAAATTTCAGTCATTTGAAAGTGCTGAAGTGCTGACCACACCTCAGTTGAAAAATGTTCTGGGGGGTGTTATACCTAAACAACTACACAATGTTCGGGAATTGGATGCAGCAGTGAATGCCGTTGTAAAGACGATGCCAACGACTGGTGCGTAAGTGGCAAATGTAAGACATTAGGAACTTACTAAACAATGCAGACGGGCCGATTGTAATCGGCCCGTTCGTATCAAAATTTCAACTTTATGGGAAAATCTATTGTAATTTTTGTCCTATGTTTTTTTTGGGGTAAAATGTGTACATCACAGGAAGTTAAATCTGACAACTTCGAAATTATAGGATCCATTAATGCTAAGGGTGGAGAAATAATGCTAATTATGTGTGGTGATAGTACATTTTATCCTGAAGGGCTAAGGCACGTTAAAGTACCTGTTATAAATGGGACGTTTCATGTGAAAAAACAAACTTCAAATCCACTGGGTTATCAAATACAATACAATAAGTCCTATATTTCAAAAATGATTGTAGTCTACCAGGGACAACAGCAAATTAAATGTAATGTAGATTCTTCTAGAGAAATGCCTGTGATTATTGGAGGAATGCCAGATGAACAATTGCGGTATAATACTACTTTTAAAGATCTTCGTAGTAAAGCTAAAGTTCTAGGGGAGAAAAGAGCTGTTTTGATTAAATCTTACAAAAGTGGATTGCCTGATTCTATAAAAAACTTTTTTGCACAATCTTACACTTCTTTAGATTCTGAAAATGATCAAACCTTATTAAAATTTGTCAAAGGAAACCCCACGTCTTATTTAGGGTTATGGCAAACCATTAGCTTGACAGATTTCGGATATGAAAGCATATTCAATGAGTTGTATTCTTCATTCTCAGATTCGCTAAAAAACTCTTATCCTGGGAAAATTTTAAAAACTAAAATTAACGCGGGGAGTGTTTTATCAATCGGAAGTACCTTTCCAACACTCAAATTGCTTGATACATATGATAGAAAAACTACTGATTTATATCAATCAAAAAATAAATATGTATTAGTTGATTTCTGGTTCAGCCACTGTTCTCCATGCATCTCACAGTTTCCTTCCCTTGTTCGTACCTATAAAAGCTTTCATAGAAGTGGTTTCGAAGTGATTAGTATATCTACTGATGAGTTGAAATTCAAAGCTGATTGGAAGGCGGGAATCAAGAAGTATGGTTTAATATGGCCAAATCTTTGGGATCAAGATGGAAAGCAATCAGCTATGATTTCAATACGAGCTTACCCTACGAATTTTTTAATTGATGCAAAGGGTATTATCATACAGAAAAATATTTCGATGCAGGAACTAGATATTTTTTTAAGAGAACACCTAGATCAGTAATTACATGTCCTGTCTCTTAAAGTGAAAGAAGTAGTCATGTTTATGGTTGCATGTATATGCATGTAACCCTCCCTAAATGTCGGACTGCTTTAAAGGTGAAAATTACGAGATGGGGTTATAACATGTACTATACCTCCTTCCACAGGATAAACACAGTCTCAAAAAACGAAGGTATGCGGCCTGTATCTATCTTTCCTGGCTGATTTAAAACATCAAGATAATAGAGAGCCCTACATAGGCTAACTTATCCAAGTATTAACTATCAATAATGAGGCTGGCAAAACACTAATCGATGGCCAAGTATCAATAATAGTTTCGCTCTAGCTGGTTTTGTCGTAACCAGCCAATCAATCGTAAATAGGTTAAGCCGGGTGGGTCTTGATAAGTCGCATATTTAGATAATGGGCAAATGCTACCGTAAGTCCACCTATTGGAACAAATATAGGTTCCAGTGCATCAATATCGAATAAGTGGCCTAGCCCAATAGTTATAAAGCCAGTAATTAGTATGGCTATAGGTAATAATTTATGATGATGTTTTTTGTAAGAGCTGAACATCGACCATACCCCTATGATAAGGGAAAATGTAACCATCCCAATTTCAGCTATATTATTTGCCAAAAAACCTAGCCCCATAAGTGGAAGCAGGGTTAGGGTTAGAGGTACAATGGCGCAATGAAGAGCACATAAGGTAGAGGCTATAATTCCTAATTTGTCAATATTAATGTTTAGCATTTTCATCTGACGGTTGGTAAAAACATTGGCTAAGCTATAGTACCTAGCCAATGTTGGTAATTAATTATTCAGCTGAGGACATATTAAGGGTCAGGGTGGTTGTAAATTCGAGGCCTGTAGTGGTAGTCGCTTTCGCTGTTATCTTATAAGCTCCTGCGGTGAGAATAGTATTCTTTTTTACGGTGACCGATCCTGTTGCAGAATTCATCTCGACGATCCCATCTTTATTACTAAACACTTTGCCATCTTTCTCTATACCAGTGATGGCGAAGGCCGACTTATATTTTTCGGGATAGAGCGTAGGTACGGCTGATAAATAGCCATTTGATAAGGCAATATGTAATTGGTTTAGTAAGATAGTTAAATTGAGATCTGCATAATAGGTTCCATAAAAAAACTTGATCTGAGGGATGAATACTACCCGGAATGTTTGCGATGCAATGGTAAATCCATCCTTTTGAAGCACAGGTACAACATCATAGCTTTTTTCTTCTTTTTTGTTCTTATCCCCTACGGTACTAGAAAACTGTAGCTGGTTGCCTTTGTAAGAAACATCGGTACCCAGCGTACTTTTATTTGCGATATCCCAGGTTGCACCAGTTAAAATAGCTTGCGGCACTTCAAAATCGTAATTAGCTGGGTCTCCGTGCAAGACGTAGGCAAATGGCAAATCCGACTGGTTATCTAGCCCCTTAACAGTTAATTTGGAAGGTCTAATTTTCATGTCTATAGTTTGTTTGCCTTCAAAGTTCTCTTTCGCTGACTTGGCAGATACCGTGATTTTATAGCTATCTGGAATCTTGCTTCCATTTACAGATGACACCGAACCGTTAGGGTACAGCAGTAGCGTATTTACAGTCAGCTTTCCAGCAGTCTGATCAAACATAACGGCCTTAGCCAGTTTATCATGGAGTTTGCTATCAGGGGTGATCTGGATATTGGCTGTTTCATTGAAGCTGATAGCGATCTTAATATCGCTGGCCCCTAACAGTGAGGCGGGCAATGCAACCTGCTGCTGTTCTCCATAACTGAGGGAAAGTGTATTGGGAAGATTAATCTCCACAGGGTTCAAGGCAGGTACTTCAGCGTCTTTCTTGCAAGATGCCATTGCACAAGCATGCCGCCTACCAGCAGCAGGCGACCATAATGTTTTACAATTTTCATTTTTTCTTTTTTTCTGCAAATGTATACTTTTAGTTATTAATGCAATATGGTTGCAACAATAAAATATTGATTAATTGATCTTTAATCACCTTAGTGCCTGTTTATCAGATTTTTAAAAATATATTCTATTTAATCAATTTATTTATTGCAATACAGTTGCATTGTTTGAGGCTATTTATATCTTTGTCCCACCTACGACGAGCAGGCTTCTTACCATATTAAAATTGATCATGTTATCAGAAAACCGGATGGGACGTACCATCCTTATTGGATTCTTATTTTCTACAGGGACGGTTTATGCACAGCAAAGAAAAACGAAGGATAGTGTATTTACTAACATTTTAAAAGAAGTAACAATACAAGGCGATACCCGGTCAGGATATGGCAGTATGCAGAAGATTTCCCGCTCTGAACTCCAACTTATTCAATCGGCTACCCTTGGTGAAACTCTCAGTCATTTGCCTGGCATTCAAAACACTTATTTTGGTCCTCATTCCGGAGCGCCTATGATCAGGAGTTTAAGCGGCAACCGTGTTAAGATTCTTAGTAATGGAATAGCTATGAATGATCTCTCCGGGATCAGCCCAAATCTGAATGTACTGGTGGATATGGAAAACTTACTTGGTATCGAAGTATTCAAGAGTGACGCGAGTGTGCTTTATGGCGGAAAAGCAATTGGTGGTGCCATCAACCTGAAAGATAACTCTATCCCAAGAAAAAGAGAGGGCAAGACGCTAGCAGGTTCTGTCGTTGTAGAAAGCGGAAAAAACGCCCGTCTAAAACAGGCTTTTGACCTGAATGGTGACATCGGAAAGAAGTGGGAATGGCACCTGGGTGGGATGTTCAGATCTAACAAAGATCTCAGTATACCCGGCAATACCAAAGCTCCAATTGCCTACGACCCTGCTATTGACGATTTAACACAGACAATGGCTCAAGTCACCGTTAGAAAAGAGATAGTCAGGAACCTTACATTGTATCCCTATCTAAGTCAGTTTGTGGTAGACAATCTAAACAATCCAGAATGGGGTTTAACTGAAGCCGATCTATATACCTTCCAGGCAACTTCAACAATAGGGGGCATCATCGTTCCTAACCCTAGAAATACACTTTTTGTGCCCGGTCAACCTGCAGGCACACCATTAGCAACAACGACAGTGAAAGGTATAGACGACTACGCGCCTGTAGTTAAAGGTGTAATGCCTAACAGCCATTCAAATGATTATATGATTAACGCCGGCACAAGTTACATTACAGAAAATTTTTATGCTGGTTTGGGCATTCGACGATCTTACGGCTATTATGGCATTCCTGGTTTTGCATTACGTAAATTACCTGGCCATACGCATACCCATGATGACGGATACACCCATGAGGTGGAAGGATCATCGACTTATCTACCCATTCAAACGCGATCAGCAGCTAACAGTGTGAGTCTAGAATCAGAATACCGTATGAAAACTCAAACTGTAAAAGCTATCAGGCTTAACTATACAGCACAGGATTCAAAAGACAGTGAACTCATTGGGTCATATCTTGCTAATCAATTCATTTCGTTACGGCATGCAGCGAGGCTTGAAGTGGAACAGCAGGTATTTCCTTTTTGGAGGGGAACCACAGGAACCGACTTCTCGCATCTCAAAATGAGCGGCAAAGGCGAGCAACGATATATACCTGACAATACAGGTCTTGAGTCGGGCATCTTCACGCTACAACAGCTTAACCTTAAACCTTTGACCATTAATCTGGGCTACAGACACGATGAAGTAAACCGTAAAGCAATGCTTAGTGAGGGTTACAGGCCCAGCCGGGGCCTGGGAGGAGGAAAGCTTAGACCACGTAATTTTCATCTTGATCAATTTAGCGCTGGAATGCGGTTTGATATTAAAGATTATGCCTTTGTTAAGGCGTCCTATCAATATGCGGAACGTGCTCCCGAAGTCAATGAGCTATATGCCGGAAACAATCATTTTGCCCTCATGATTGAAGAGAATGGCGATGACCGTTTACATGAAGAGATGGCAAAAACTATTGAGTTTGGAGCAGGAGTAATTATGGGAGAACTTCAGTTGAGCTTAACACATTACAAAACGTTATTTGATCAATATTTGTATCTGGCCCATACAGGTATCTCCCGCTCCGGAGGTTTTCTGGTTAAAGAGTGGAGACAGGCTGATACTGAAATTAATGGCTGGGAGGCAGAACTGGCGTACCGGCATATGGTAAAGCAAAATATAAATCTAAAGCTAAATGCGTACTTTGACCTGGTAAAGAATAAGAATATATCCAAAGACCATCTGAGGGACTGGGCTGAAGGTGCTTATATGCCTAATATGCCAACCAGCAGATATGGATTTTCCGGAGGACTGGTGGTACATAATTGGGAATATACCCTTTGGGCAGATCGATATTTATCACAGCGCTACTTAGGTAAAAACATTAATCCAGAACCCCCAATGCCTGCATATATGCTACTGAGCAGCAACCTTAGTTACTCAGGTCATATTGGAAGACACCATATAAATTACTATGTAAACGGGCAAAACCTACTTAACAAGGAAGCGCGTCCACAAAACTCCTTTCTAAAGTATTTAGCCCCTCTACCCGGATTAAATATTAATTTAGGGATTAGAATGAATATCTAATATGTATTTGTCTCAACAAACGAAGGTATCCCCCTATGCTATTTTTCTTTCAACTGTTAATTTTCACGGTTAAGTACGTTAAAAAAGAAAAGCAGCATCTTCTGCAGTCGTATAGATCCAAAAAGCCGTATTGATATGAGGTATATATCTACCTCTTCTTTACTATTTGCCACTCTCAAAAAACGAGAAATATTAAGACTCCCTTTAAAGCAGATATATTTTTTTATATTAGATAAAACTAAAGAACTCAGCATTACCTAACCTTAATTCCGTTGAAAACACACCAAGTTAATATGAAAAAGCCGCTAATAGCCAGAATGTTCCAGGGACTCATATTTTTGCTTGCCTATTTAATTTCCTGGTTCCTAATAGATTTTTTTTGGAAATTGAGCCAATCTAACAGGGACTTAAATTATATAGCATTGGGCTCTGCTATCATTGCTATACTTATCACGCCCAAGATAAAAACCATAAAAAGCCAATCGGGATATAGAATTCAGGTGACCTCCTTTTGGTTCAAAGGAATCAGATATATCGGCTAAGACTAACAAATAATAAACCTGAAAATTTATAAGTAGAAATCAAAAAACGGTCGTTTAAAAAGGAATTTATGAAAGATACCTAAATAGGTTTGTCTCACAAAACGAAGACTTCGAGACTGTAAAGTGAACTGTGTCAACTCTAGAATATAGAGTTAAAATAAGTAATTTAGTACCACTTAGGACACAATGAAAAGTAAAGAACCATTTGATT